>Ga0182739_1000049_pt1 | contig 281806 bp, 259 predicted proteins | sample eDN5th30CBELigBY_FD_128873 | JGI IMG/M metagenome (GOLD analysis project Ga0182739, IMG submission 128873) | Enriched backyard soil microbial communities from Emeryville, California, USA - eDNA 5th pass 30_C BE-Lig BY (version 2) (version 2) | ecosystem: Environmental > Terrestrial > Soil >... | reverse complement strand
TGCAGTCGTCACCTCCCCCGGACCGGGGGAGGATCGAGGTGGGGGTGGTCGGTTGCACGCAACGTCGAGGCGGCGACCCCCTCCCAGCCTCCCCCTATAGGGGGAGGTGCCGGGCGGTGCGTGTGGCGGCATGGAAGCTCGGTTTGAACTTTGAGCCACTGCCCCGTGCAGTCGTCACCTCCCCCGGACCGGGGGAGGATCGAGGTGGGGGTGGCCGGTTGCACGCAACGTTGAGGCGGCTACCCCCTCCCAACCTCCCCCGGAACGGGGGAGGTGCAGGGTGGTGCGTGTGGGGCTTTTGGAGACAGACCGCAGCTTCGACTTGCCGTGGGGGCTCCAGTCATCGCCCCCGAGAGCGAGGACAGGTCTCCCCCCTCAGCGCCCGCCGGTCTTGGCGGCTTTGTCGGCGTCCCACCACCAGCTGGTGGGAAAGCCGATGCCATATTCGGGCAGGGTTTGAGGGTGGCTGAAGCGGTCCCAGCGGGCGGTGCGGGCGTTGCGGCTGGTGTAGGTGGGCACCAGGAAATCGTGCGCCATCAGCACCCGGTCGAGCGCGTGGGTGGCTGCTTCGAGCGTTTCGCGGTCATCGGCAAAGATCACCTTTTCGATCAGCGCATCCACGCCAGGATCGGCGATGCCGCCATAGTTGCGCGAGCCGGGTTCGGCGGCAGCGGCGGAGCCGAAGAAGAAGCGCTGCTCGTTGCCCGGCGACTGGCTTTGCGCCCAGGAGACATAGACCACGTCGAAATCGCGCGCCCGCAGCCGCTGGATATATTGCGGGCTGTCCACGGTGCGGATGGAGGCGGCAATGCCGATGGAGCGCAGATTGTTCTGCCAGGCGGTGGCGACCGGTTCGATGGTGGGGCCGTTGAGCAGGATCTCAAAGCTCAGCTGCTCGCCATTGGCATTGACCAGCTGGTTGCCGCTAAGGGTGTAGCCCGCCTGGGTGAGCAGCCCCAGCGCCTCGCGCAGATTGGCGCGCAAGGCGGTGGCATCGCCTGCCACCGGGTTCTTGTATTGCTCGGTGAACACCGAGGCGGGCACCAGGTCGCGCACCGACTCCAGGATTTCGAGTTCCTCGCCCTGGGGCAGGCCCTGCCAGCGCAGCGGGATGCCGTAAAAGAAGGAATCGATGCGCTCATACTGGCCATAAAAGATGGTGCGGTTGAGTTCCTCGAAATCGAAGGCCAGGTTCAGCGCCCGGCGCACCCGCTTGTCCTGGAACTTGGCCTGGCGCAGATTGGGGGCAAAGCCCACCATCACGCCGGTGCTGCGATAGGGGTTGTCGAAGGTTTCGCGCACCACGCGCCCGTCATTGGCGGCGGGGAAATCATAGCCGGTGGCCCAGCGCCGGGCCTGGTTTTCCAGCCACCAGTCGAACTGGTCGCCCTTGAAGGCCTCAAATTCCACGGTGGTGTCGCGGAAGAGCTCGTAGCGCACCTCGTCGAAATTGTTCTGCCCGACGCCGAAATTCTTGGTGGCGCCCCAATAGTCGGCTACGCGCTCATAGACCACGGTGCGGCCGGCGGTAAAGGACTTGATCTTGTAGGGCCCCGAGCCCAAGGGCGGCTCTAGGGTGGAGCTGCCGATGGTGCGCGGCTGGCCGTTGGGGCCGGTCGCCTCCCACCAATGCTGGGGCAGGATCAGGAGCTGGCCCATGATGTAGGGCAGTTCGCGATTGCCGGTCTGGTCGAACCGGAACGTCACCTCGCCGGGCGCGGTCTCGCTGACTTCGGCGACGTTGATGTAATATTGCTTCTGGTCGGGATTGAGCTCGATGACCTTGCCATAGCTCCAGATCACGTCCTGGGCCGTGATCGGCTGGCCGTCATGCCAGCGCGCATCGGGGTCGAGCCGGAAGGTGACGGAGGAAAAATCGGCGGGATAGGACATCGCCTGCGCGATCTGCCCGTAATGGGTGGACAGCTCGTCCTCGGGCGCGGTCATCAGCGTATCGTAGATCAGACCCAGGCCCGGGGCCGGCTCGCCCTGGGGCAGGATGGGGTTGAAGGTATCGAAGCCGCCCAGATCGGAAAGCCGCACCACACCGCCCTTGGGGGCGTCGGGATTGACATAGTCGTAATGGGCAAAGCCTTGCGGGTATTTGAGCTCCCCGTGCAGGGAAATCCCGTGCACCCATTGCCCGGCCTCGGGAACGGGGGCAGCTTGCTGGCCCATGGCGCCGGTGGCGCTCAGCGCCAGGGCGCCGGCCAGGGCGAGGGCTCGAAGGTTGGCACCAATCATCGGCTTTGCTCCCTTGTGATCTTACTGGTTTGGTCGTGCTATTGCGAAACGTCCGGCGTGCCGGTGGCGGCAATGTCGAAGGCGGCGGCCAGCAGCGCCTTGGTATAGGGGGCCTGGGGCGCCGAGAAGATCCGGTCGGCCGAGCCCTGCTCCACCACCTTGCCGTTCTTGAGCACGATGACCTCGTTGGCCAGCGCCCGCACCACCTTGAGATCGTGCGAAATGAACAGATAGCCCAAGCCCTTCTTGGCCTGCAAAGCCCGCAACAGGTCTACGACCTGGGCCTGCACGCTCATGTCGAGCGCCGAAGTGGGCTCGTCCAGCACCAGGAATTTGGGCTCGAGCACCATGGCGCGGGCAATGGCGATGCGCTGGCGCTGCCCGCCGGAAAATTCGTGCGGATAGCGATGGCGCAGGGACGGATCGAGCCCCACTTCACGTAAGGCATCGACCACGCGCTGGTCGCGCTCTTGGGCCGAAAGCGCGGGAAAATGCACGCCCAGCCCTTCGGCGATGATGTCGGCAATGGGCATGCGCGGGCTCAGCGACCCGTATGGGTCCTGAAAGACGATCTGCATGTCGCGCCGCAGGCCGCGCATCACCGTGGGGTCGTAATCGGCGATGGGCTCGCCCAGAAAGGCGATCCTGCCCTCCGAGCCGATGAGGCGCAGCAGCGCCAGGCCCAGGGTGGACTTGCCCGAGCCGGATTCTCCCACGATGCCCAGCGTCTGGCCTTCGCGCAGGGTGAGGTCCACCCCGTCCACGGCCTTGATGTGCCCCACCGTCTTGCGCAACAGCCCGCGCCGGATGGGAAACCAGACCTTGAGCGCTTCGGCCTCGATCAGGATCGGCGCGCTGGCATCGGTCGCCGGGGGAGCGCCCTTGGGTTCGGCGGCCAGAAGGTGGCGGGTGTAGCTGTGCTGGGGATTGGCAAAGATCGCGGCCGTGGGGCCGGTTTCCACGATCTCGCCCTGGGTCATCACGGCCACCCGATCGGCCAGCTTGCGCACGATGCCCAGATTGTGGGTGATAAACAGCATGGCCATGCCCAGCCGCTTCTGCAGATCGGCCAGAAGTTCCAGAATCTGGGCCTGCACGGTGACGTCGAGCGCGGTGGTGGGTTCGTCCGCGATCAGCAATTTGGGGGCATTGGCGAGCGCCATGGCGATCATCACGCGCTGGCGCTGCCCGCCCGAAAGCTGGTGCGGATAAGAGGCCAGCCGGCTTTCGGGATCGGGAATGCCCACCTGGTCGAGCAATTCGAGCGCCTTGGCCCGGGCCGCCGTCCGGCCCAGGCCCTGATGCACCAGCATCACTTCGGTCAGTTGCTTTTCAACCGTATGGAGCGGATTGAGCGAGCTCATCGGCTCCTGGAAGATCATGGCAATGTCGTTGCCGCGTACGCCGCGCAGCTGGCGCTCGGAGGCCTGGAGCAGGTCCTGGCCCTCAAACAGGATCTGCCCGCGCGGATGGGCGGCGGGCGGATAGCTCAAAAGCTTGAGCACCGAGAGCGCCGTGACCGATTTGCCCGAGCCCGATTCTCCCACCAGCGCCAGCGTCTCGCCCGCCGCGATGTCAAAGCTCACGCCGCGCACGGCGTGGGTGGCCTGGGGGCCGATGCCGAAGGTCACGTCCAGATCGCGGACGGACAGGAGGGCACTGGTCATGCCACGCTCCCCTTGGTCAACGATAGCAACACTTCAGGCGTGGGGCGCAAAACGTCGAGCCCATCTTGCGAGCCGATGCCCATGTCTGCGGTCAGGAAGCGCGCAACCCTGTGTTCCAGCGCGGTCGCCACATGCAAGGCGTCTGGCAGCTTCATCCGACGCTCTGCTCTGATGGCTGCCGCCCTGATCAGGATGTCCTGATCGATCGGATAGATGTTCAGCCAGGGCAGGCCGACCCTGAACATTTGGAGATACCGGCGGGTCAAGGTCTCGTGCCGCAGGGCAATCGGGCGAACCAGAATTTCGGAAAGGGTCAGTGCGCTGGTCGCCAGCATCAGGCGGCCTGCGGCCGCTTGCGCAAACAGCTGGCCGAGTTCGCGCGACAGGGCTTGGCCAGGCGCACCTTCGAAGGTGGCAATGAAAATGTTGGCATCGAGATAGACCGGCCCCGCTTGCGTCACGAGTCCCACTCGTCCCGCAATTGGCGTATCCGGGTCACGGCCTCCTCCATGCTCACGCCCAGGGCGCCGTGTTCGGCCTGGCTTGCCTGAATTTCAGCCAGAATATCGAAGTCGCCATGCGGGCTCGTTGGTCGGCGCGCAATGTCGCGCAACTGGTCCAGAGACAGCGGCGTCAGCCGCTCGGTCTCGGGCTCCACCGTCAGGGTGACCAGGGCATCGGCCGGAAGATCGCCGCGCAGCTCTTTGGGCAGCTTGCCCGCCGGATAGTGTTCCAGAACGATCTTGTTCATCTCAAAACTCCAATCACCGGAACGTCTTGCGGGGGTCAAAGGCGTCGCGGACGGCTTCGCCGATGAAGACCAGGAGACTGAGCATCAGGGCGATGACGGCAAAGCCGGTGATGCCCAGCCAGGGGGCCTGCAGATTGTTCTTGCCCTGGGCCAAAAGCTCGCCCAGCGAGGGCGAGCCGGGCGGCAGGCCGAAGCCGAGGAAATCGAGCGAGGTCAATGTGGTGATCGAGCCGCCCAGGATGAAGGGCAGGAAGGTGAGCGTTGCCACCATGGCATTGGGCAGGATGTGGCGCCACATGATGGTGCGATCCTTGACCCCCAGCGCACGCGCCGCCAGCACATATTCGAAATTGCGTCCGCGCAGGAATTCGGCACGCACCACCCCCACCAGCGCCACCCAGGAGAACAGCAGCAGAATGCCCAGGAGCACCCAGAAACTGGGCGCAATGACGCTCGAAATGATCAGCAGCAGATAGAGCGCGGGAATCGAGGTCCAGATTTCGATGAAGCGCTGGGCCAGAAGGTCGACCCAGCCGCCGAAATAGCCCTGCACCGCACCGGCCGCCACCCCGATCACCGAGGAAATGATGGTGAGGGTCAGCCCGAACAGCACCGAGATGCGAAAGCCGTAGATCAGCCGGGCCAAGACGTCCCGGCCCTGGTCGTCGCTGCCCAGCCAGTGGAAATTGCCCCAGTTGCAGGCTCCATCCTGCACCCCCAGCGCATAGCGCTGGCAGCGGTCCTCGGCGCTCATCAGCCAGGAGGGCGGCGCGGGGGCAGGCACGGGCAGGGCATCGTCCACCGTGCGATAGGCATAGCGCACCGGCGGCCAGAGCATCCAGCCATTGGCCTCGATCTCGTCGGCAATGAACGGGTCGCGCCAGGCGGTGACCGCCAGAAAGCCGCCGAATTTGGATTCGGGATATTCGACCAGAACCGGCACCAGCAACTCGCCCTTGTAGGAGGCCAGGATCGGCTTGTCGTTGGCGATGCCCTCGGCAAAGAGCGTCACCAGAAACAGCGCCAGGAAGATCCAGAGCGACCACACCCCGCGCCGGTTCTTCCTGAAATTGGCCAGCCGGCGCTGATTGATGGGCGAAAGGCGCGAGGCGCCGGGCCGGGCGGCATCGGGAGCATCGCGCAGAAGGGGGGCCGAGCCCAGATGGGCCGTGATGGCGCGCATGGCCCTAGCCCCTGCTCTCGAAATCGATGCGCGGATCGATCCACATATAGGTCAGGTCCGAGATCAGCCCGATCACCAGCCCGAGCAGGGAGAAGATGTAGAGCGTGGCAAAGATCACCGGATAATCGCGGTTGAGCAGGCTCTCAAAGCCCAACAGCCCCAGTCCGTCGAGCGAAAAGATGGTCTCGATCAACAGCGAGCCGCCAAAGAACGCTCCGATGAAGGCCCCCGGAAACCCCGCGATGATCAAGAGCATGGCGTTGCGGAACACGTGGCCGTAGAGCACCTGGTTGTTGGTGAGCCCCTTGGCCCGCGCGGTGACCACATATTGCTTGCGGATTTCGTCGAGAAACGAATTCTTGGTTAGGAGCGTGGTGGTGGCGAAGGCCCCCAGCGCCATGGCGGTGATGGGCAGGGCCAGGTGCCAGGCATAATCGGCGATCTGGAGATACCAGGGCAGGCCGGCAAAGTTCTCCGAGGTCAGGCCTCGCAGCGGGAAAAAGCTCCAGAAACTGCCCCCCGCGAACAGAACGATCAGCAGCACCGCGATCAGGAAGCCCGGCAGGGCATAGCCCACGATGATGACGCCCGAGGTCCAGACGTCGAAACGCGAGCCGTCGCGCAGTGCCTTGGCGATGCCCAGGGGAATGGAAATGCCGTAGGACAGGAGCGTCATCCACAGCCCCAGCGAGATCGAGACCGGCATTTTTTCCAGCACCAGGTCGATCACCGAGATGTCGCGGAAATAGCTCTGGCCGAAATCGAAGCGCAGATAATTCCACAGCATTTGCCCGAAGCGTTCGAGCGGAGGCTTGTCGAAACCGAACTGCCGCTCGATCTGGGCAATGAATTCGGGGCTGAGGCCCCGCGAGCCGCGATATTGGCTGCCCCCGCCGCCCTCGCCCGGCTGGCCGGCGAAATCCCCGCCCTCGGCCCCGGTGACGCGCGAGAGCGCGCTGACGTTCTGGTCCGAATAGCGGGCAATGGCCTGTTCCACCGGGCCGCCCGGGGCAAACTGGATGACGGCGAACGAGACCGCCATGATCCCCAATACCGTGGGGATGATGAGCAGCAGGCGTCTCAGGATATAGGCGCCCATCATGTCTCCGCATTGGGGCGGGCCGCCCATGGCGCCGCCTCTTGATTATTCCGCAAGCATGCGAAAATCGGCTCGCCTTGGCAATCGGGCCGATGGTCGATGACACAACGGTGTAGCGGGCGTGCTTGGACTTGCGCGACGCCCACAAATTTTCCTTGAGCCTTGCGCCCATGTGGGGGACAAGCAATGAGAACAAATCAGGCCCGCCGCAGGCGGCACGGGGAGAGCTGGGTTAGTCACATGGCCAATGTTGCAGGAAAGATCGCGCTGATCACGGCAGGCGCGCAGGGCATCGGGCGCGCTTCGGTGGAGGCCTTCGCGGGCGCCGGCATGCAGGTGATCGCCACCGACATCAATGCCGACAAGCTGGCCGAGCTGGACGGGCTGGCCAATGTAACGACCCGCGTGCTCGACGTGCTCGATGCCGATGCCGTCAACGCGGCGATCACCGAGATCGGGCGCATCGACGTGTTGTTCAACTGTGCGGGCGTGGTGCACAACGGCACGGTGCTCGAGGCGAGCGACAAGGATCTCGATTTCGCCGTCGATCTCAACATCAGGGCCATGGTGCGCACCATTCGCGCCGTGCTGCCCGGCATGCTGGAGCGCGGCGAGGGCTCGATCATCAACATGGCCTCGGTGGCCAGTTCGGTGACGGGCGTGCCCAACCGCTTCGTCTATGGCACCACCAAGGCGGCCGTGATCGGGCTGACCAAGTCGGTGGCCATCGACTATGTCGCCAAGGGCATTCGCTGCAACTGCATCTGCCCGGGCACGGTGGACAGCCCCTCGCTGCAGGAGCGCCTGCGCGCCCAGGGCGATTACGACAAGGCCCGGGCCGCCTTCATTGCGCGCCAGCCCATCGGCCGTATCGGCCAGCCCGAGGAAATTGCCGATCTGGCGCTCTATCTGGCGGGCGCCACCTATACCACCGGGCAAGCGCACGTCATCGACGGCGGCTGGACCATCTAAGGAGAGTAGCGGGCATGGTGAAGTGGTCCGGCCAGCAGGAGGCGGCCCTCAAGGCCGTCTCGGATTGGCTCAAGGACAAGAACGGCCCGCAGGTGTTCCGGCTGTTCGGTTGGGCCGGTACCGGCAAGTCGACCCTGGCCCAGCATCTGGCGCAAGGGGTGAAATCGGTGCGCTATGCCGCGTTTACCGGCAAGGCGGCGCTGGTGATGCGCAAGCGCGGCTGCAAGGGCGCCTCCACCATCCATTCGCTGATCTATACGCTGGAAAGCGAAAAGGCGGGCGAGCCCAAATTCACCCTCGACCCGGAATCGCCGGCCGCCGATGCCGATCTGATCGTCATCGACGAGGTGTCGATGGTGGACGAGCCCTTGGCGCTCGACCTCTTGTCGTTCGGCACCAAGGTGCTGGTGCTGGGCGACCCGTTCCAACTGCCGCCGGTGCAGGGAGCGGGCTATTTCACCGCCGCCGAACCCGACGTGATGCTGACCGAGATCCATCGCCAGGGGCGCGACAACCCCATCATCCGCATGTCGCTCGACATTCGCGAGGGACGGGTGCTGGAGCCGGGCAGTTATGGCGCCTCCAAGGTGATTTCGAGCAAGGCCGTGGACCGCGACGAGGTGCTGGCCGCCGACCAGGTGCTGGTGGGCCGCAACAAGACGCGCCTGCACTACAACGACCGCATCCGCGAACTGCGCGGCCTGCCTCATCAGGAGCCGGTGGCGGAGGACCGGCTGGTCTGTCTGCGCAACAATCCGGTCAAAAAACTGCTCAACGGGCAGATCTTCACCATTGCCAGCGTCACCCGCAAGGTGGGCGGCAAATACCAGATGCTGCTCGATCCCGAAGATGCGGGCAGCGCGGCGGGAGAGGTGAAAGTGCTCACCCACAAGGCGTTCTTCACCGGCGGTGAAGACGGGCTCTCCTGGCCCGAGCGGCGCGGCTATGACGAATTCACCTTCGGCTATTGCCTGACCGTACACAAGGCACAGGGCAGCCAGTGGGACCACGTCTATCTCTTCAACGAAAGCGGGGTGTTTCGCGACGATGCCCGCCGCTGGCTCTATACGGGCATCACAAGGGCCGCCGAAACCGTCACCGTGGTGAGTTGATCGGGACGCGTTAGCCATGGGGCGGCATTCGGGTTTCCTCACCGCCCATCTCGTGCTAGAGCGCCTTTACTTCCCGTCGATCCCGCCGAGGCTGCCGTGATCTCGCAAAAGGCCAAATACGCGCTACGTGCCCTGGTGGCACTGGTGCGGGCGCGCGAGACCGGCCAACCCACCATGATCGCCGACATTTCCCGCGATCAGGCCATTCCGAAAAAGTTCCTCGAGCAGATTTTGCTCGATCTCAAGCGCGCCGGCCTGGTGGAAAGCCGCCGCGGCCGCGCCGGGGGCTATATCCTTCTGCGCCCGCCCGGGGAGATCACCTTCGGGGAGGTGCTGCGGCTGATCGATGGCCCCATCGCGCCCCTGCCCTGCCTTTCCAAGATCGCCTATCGCGCGTGCCTGGATTGCCACGACGAAACCAGCTGCGAAATCCGCCACGTCTTCGCCCGCGTGGCCCTGGCAACCCGCGACGTACTCGACCAGACGACCCTGGCCGACGCGGTGAGCGATACGAGCCGGCTGGAGGCTTAGGGGCCCCACATTGCGGGCACCGGCGGGGCGGCGACCCCCTCCCAGCCTCCCCCGAGGCGGGGGAGGTGCCGGTCCGAGAGTGGGGCAACTACAGCGGCTCGAACTCAACGCTGCTCTGCCACGGTTTTCGCAGTCGTCACCTCCCCCGGGTCCGGGGGAGGATCAAGGTGGGGGTCTTCACTCGAAGAACTACGGCCGTGGCCTCCCCCTCCCGGCCTCCCCCGGGACGGGGGAGGTGCAGGTCCGAGCGTGGGGGTGCTACAGCGGCTCCACCTCGGCATCGCCCCGCCACAGTTCTCCCAGTCATTACCTCCCCCGTTCCGGGGGAGGATCAAGGTGGGGGGTGTCCCATACGGGTACTGAGGATGCGGCGCCCCCCTCCCAGCCTCCCCCGAGGCGGGGGAGGTGCCGGTCCGAGAGTGGGGCGACTACAGCGGCTCGAACTCAACGCTGCTCTGCCACGGTTTTCGCAGTCGTCACCTCCCCCGGGACGGGGGAGGATCAAGGTGGGGGTCTTCACTCGAAGAACTACGGCCGTGGCCTCCCCCTCCCAGCCTCCCCCGAGGCGGGGGAGGTGCCGGTCCGAGAGTGGGGCGACTACAGCGGCTCGAACTCAACGCTGCTCTGCCGCGGTTTTCGCAGGCCTCACCTCCCCCCGGTCCGGGGGAGGACCAAGGTGGGGGTGTTCACACGAAGAACTGCGGCCGTGGCCTCCCCCTCGCGGCCTCCTCCGGGGCGGGGGGCTGCGCCCCGTCGGCCCGCGGCAAAGCGCAAGGGCCGATGAATCCGGTTGAACCGAATATGGCGAAAAACTGTTTCAGGGGACTCTGGGCCGCCCCCTTGTCGCCCCACTTGTAAATCCCGAGTTAACAGATAGAGTTTGTCGTCATCGCAGGAGGACGTGATGAGAAAATACGCGCCGACCCTGGCCTATCTGGGATTTGCCGCTGCGCTGCTTCTGATCTTTGCCGTCACGGCCAAGGCCGATGGCCTGCTGGCCATGGCCTCCGCCGGGCCCGTCATCGGCCTGTTCTGACGTTGCCCCAAAGGCGTTAGCCGAACACTACCGTCTTGCGGCCGTTGAGCATTACGCGCTGTTCGAGGTGGAGTTTGACCGCTCGCGCCAGCACCCGGCTTTCGATGTCCCGGCCCGCGGCCACCAGATCGTCGGGGCTGAGCGCGTGGGTTACGCGCGCGGTTTCCTGCTCGATGATCGGACCCTCGTCGAGATCGGGCGTCACGTAGTGGGCCGTGGCCCCGATGATCTTGACACCCCGCTCATGGGCCTGGTGATAGGGCTTGGCGCCCTTGAAGCTGGGCAGGAACGAGTGGTGGATGTTGATCACCTTGCCGTAAAGCCGGTTGGCCAGCGTGTCCGATAGCACCTGCATGTAACGCGCCAAAACCACCAGATCGGCGCCGGTTTCCTGGGCCAGGGCCAGCACCTGGTTTTCCTGGGTGCCCTTGGTGTCCTTGGTCACGGGCAGATAGTGATAGGGAATGGACTCGATCTGGGCGGTGCGGCGCGAGTCTTCGTGGTTGGAGACGATGGCCGCCACCTCGCAATCGAGCCAGCCCACCCGGATCTGATAGAGCAGGTGCAGCAGCGCATGGTCGAAGCGCGACACCATGATCAGGATTTTCGGCTTGCGGCTCTGGTCGGAAAGCTCGGTCTTCATGCCGAAGCGCTCGATGGCGGGCTTGAGCGCCCGCTCGAGCTGCTCGCGCGTCACCCCCTGCGGCGCGCTGAAGGCCAGGCGCATGAAGAAGCGCCCGGTCTCGCGGTCCCAGAACTGATTGCTCTCGGCAATGTTGGCGTTGAGCGCGGCAAGCTCGGTGGTCACCGCCGCCACGATGCCGGGCCGGTCGGCGCAAGACAGCGTCAGAACGAAATTGGTGGCAGACATGGGCGCTCCGCGACGACGATCAGGGTGGTCTGCTATCGAGCCAACCGGTCCGCGCGTCAAGGCTTGCCCCTTGGCGTCCGGTACGCCGGGCCTCAGGCCGAGGGTGGCTCGCTGCCGCCGGACTTGCCGCCATCCTTGGGGAAGGTGATGAAGAGATTGTAGACCGAATAGGCCGCCGCCCCGGCGGTCAACAGGCCCCAGAGCTGGTCATGGGCCACGAACCATTCAAACAGCGACCAGACGATGCAGCCGCCCGTGACCAGCACCCGCAGCCAGAGCGGCCGGAACCATTCGATATCGTTTGCCCGCAACCCCGATCTCCCTTCGGCTTTGCCTTGAGCTTCTAGCAGAACCGGGCGGGCCTGGGCAAAAGTTTGTGCCAAACGAAAAGGGTCGCCTTGCGGCGACCCTTCCATGAGCGTCTTGGCTGCTCAATAGGCCCAGCAGTCCACCCCAGGGGCGCCTGCCGTTGGAAGGTGGGTCAGGCCGAGGGCTGCCCCAACAAAACCGCAACCTTACCAAAGCCGTTCACGAGCGCCGAACTCTCATTAGACATTGGATCACCTTCCTTTCGTTTGTTGACGATGGACTTAGGATGGGATGGATCGGCCCCTCGTGCAAGGCCGAAAAGGGGAATCTCCCATGCGCCAAGGCCACTTGCTCGTGAACCGGTGATTGATCATTATGCGCGCCGCAGTGACGGGGCGTGGAGCCTTTCGCCAGATGGGGCGGGGCCTGTGGCCCGTGCGCTGAGGAACGTTGCGCTGCTTCCCTGATCAACGGTGGGGATCTCAGACATCGCAGACCCCTCACCCGCCCTGCGGGCGACCTCTCCCCTCGAGGGGAGAGGAAAAGGGGGGCAGTTGTGAGTTCGGGGTTCTTGGCGACCTAGCGCTTCGTCGTTTGGGAGCCGGACCTCTGGACTATGTTAGCAGTCGGGCCACCTCCCCTTCCAAGGGGAGGGTTGGGGTGGGGATGGCTTGCCCCAGACTCGGACATCGCAAACCCCTCACCCGCCCTGCGGGCGACCTCTCCCCTTAAGGGGAGAGGAAAAGGGGGGTGCAGCTGTGAGTTAGGGGTTCTTGGCGACCTGGCGCTTCGTCGTTTGGAAGCCGGACCTCTGCACCATGTTGGCAGTCGGGCCACCTCCCCTTCCCAAGGGGAGGGTTGGAGTGGGGATGGCTTGCCCCAGACTCGGACATCGCAAACCCCTCACCCGCCCTGCGGGCGACCTCTCCCCTCAAGGGGAGAGGAAAAGGGGGGTGCAGCTGTGAGTTAGGGGTTCTTGGCGACCTGGCGCCTCGTCGTTTGGAAGCCTGCCCTCTACACCATGTTGGCAGTCGGGCCACCTCCCCTTCCCAAGGGGAGGGTTGGGGTGGGGATGGCTTGCCCCAGACTCGGACATCGCAGACCCCTCACCCGCTCTGCGGGCGATCTCTCCCCTTAAGGAGAGAGGAACCCGACTGAGACCTCTAACGCTCTGTTTTTACGAAGAATTTAGAGGATCTTGATCTCCCATCCCCCTAGCGCTGGGCAGCTGTGCAGATATGATCAAACTGTGCGAATTGGTCGCAGCTTGCAGGGGCGGGCAGACAGCCTATATACAGGCGCTCCGGATTTGAGACAGCCTTGCTGCCAGAGTGGCCGCTGTCGCACCAACGTCATTAACCAGCGATTAACCTAACATGAAGAAAGCTGCCAACGGTTCCGCCATGGGGTCACGCATGTCCGACGCACAGCTTTTCACCGTCCAGCCCTGCCTCATCGAAGATGGGGTGCCGCAATTTTCCGAGTGCATCAGCATTGATGCGCTGAGCGCTGTGGATGCGGCGGAAAAGGCGTTGCGGGCGCGGCTGAGCCTGTGCGGTTCGCCCGACCGGCTGCGGGCCAAGGTATGGCGGCTGGGGGACGACTTCCAGCCCATCAGCACCCTGCTCTACGAGCCCGAGCAGCAGGCCGGCGGCGCGCTGGGTTCGCGCTGAACCTCAGGGGCTCAGCCCCGGCGGCACCGGCGGGGACACATAGGGCAAAGTGATTTCGACCCGCTGATTGGCCTCCAGATAGGGGTCGTCCAGAAACAGCGGCTCCACCGCAGCCTTGCCCACGATGGCGCCGATCTGGCGGCCGGGCACCCCATGCTCCTCCAAAATTGCCCGCACCGTATCGGCGCGATCGGCCGTTAGCGTCCAGGGCCCGTAGGCGGGCTCGGGCACGCCCAGCGTTGCGGCCGTATGGCCGGTAATGACGATGGGATTGGGCAGGCGCGCCAGCACCGGCGCAATGGCAGCGAGGGCCTGGCGGGTCGCATCATAGGGGAATTTCGAGCCGGGCGGGAACATCGGGCGCCCGGTCTGGTCCAGGATGCGGATGGCCAAGCCCTCTTCGTCCTGCACCACGATCAGATTGTCGCGAAAGGCGCTGACCTCGGGACGCTGGCGCCAGGCCTGGGCGATCGAGGCAGCGGCCAGGGCGAACTGCCGGGTCTGTTCGATGCGGGTGGGGTCCTGGTCCGTGGTGTCGGTGTGCTGGCCCTGGCGCTGCTCGAGTTCGTGCTCGATGGCGGCAATATCGATGGCCAGCTCGGTGGGATCCTGGGTGACGTGCTTGATATAGGCGCGGTCGGGCAGGCCCTCGCGCTCCAGAATGCCGGCCAGGCGCGTGATGTCGATCATGCCGAAGGCTTCGCGCATGGAGCCGGCCACCACCTGCATCTTCTCGTCATCGGGGATGGAGAACGAGATGATGAGCACGAAAAAGCAGACCAGGATCGACATCAGGTCGGCAAAGGTCACCAGCCATTCGGGCACCGAACTGCCCTGGGCCTTCTTGCGGGCCATGCTCAGGCGGCCTCGGCCATGGCCTGGTGCTGATTTTCGGGCAGATAGCCGATGAGCTTTTCACGCAGCAGCACCGGGCTCATGCCTTCGCGCACGGCCAGCACCCCGTCGATGATGAGGGTCTGGTTGATTTCCTCCACATCGAGCTTGGCCGCCAGCTTGTCGGCCATGGGCAGGCACACGAGGTTGGCCAGCACGGCACCATAAAGCGTGGTCAGCAGCGCCACGGCCATGGCCGGGCCGATGGCGGAGGGATCTTCCATGTTGCCCAGCATCTGCACCAGGCCCACCAGCGTGCCGATCATGCCGAAAGCCGGGGTGGCATCGCCCAGCGACTTGAACACGCGCTGGCCTTCCGACAGGCGCGTGAGATAGCGGTCGCGTGCCAACTCCATGGTGTCGCGGATAAAGCCCGGATCGTAGCCATCGGCGATATACTGGGCGCCCTTCTTGAGATTGGGCTCGACGACCTCGAAACTCTCCAGGCCCAAGGGACCGGCGCGGCGCACCACTTCGCTCATTTGCGCCAGCTGCAGGATCAATTCGCGCGGCTCGGTGCGGTCGTGCAAAAAGGCGGTGCGGGCGCCCAGCCCCAGGGCCTGCACCACCCCGATGAGCGGGAAACGGATGAGGGTGGCCGCAAAACCGCCTGCGACCACGATCAGCACGGACGGGAAATCCACGAAGGCGGCAAACGAGCCGCCCAGATAGATGGCATAGGCAATGACGCCGCCACCGGCCACCAACCCCAAAAGGGTGGCAAAATCCATGCCTTTGGCCATTGCTGCGGGTATCCCTGGCTGCGTATCTGGTGGCCAAAGCTTAGGCAATAAGAGCTAAGTCACTGTTAAGCCGGTGCCCACCGCAGCAGGCCGCAGCGCCGGCGCTTTCAAGCGCGCGTGGGCGGCCTTATCATGACGGACAAAACCAGCAAGGGAGGCAAGGGACGCAATGGACGAGGAACGGCGGGTGGACGAGACGCAGAAGGCGAGCCGGGAGCCGCGAGGCAAGCGCCAGGCCGAGGTGACGCTCCACCAGTTGCGCATCTTCTGGGCCGTGGCCCATTCGGAAACCCTCACCCGCGCCGCCAAGCAGCTGGGCCTGGCCCAGCCCTCGCTGTCCCAGCAGGTCTCCAAGCTCGAAACCACCGTGGGCACGCGCCTGTTCGAGCGGCGCTCCAACCAGATGCTCTTGACCGATGCCGGCACCTTCCTGTTGCGCAAGGCCGAGCATGTGTTGCGCGGCATGCGCGAGCTGGAAGACGGGCTGGACGCCTTCGGCGACGGCACGCGCGGGGCGATCCGCATTGCGGGCATCAATTCGGTGCTGCGCGAACTGGTGCCTCCCGCGCTCGCCGGCCTGCGCGAACGCTACAGCCAACTTGAATTTGACCTCCATGAAAGCGCGCCCGCCGAAGTGCTCGAAATGCTCTATGCGCGGCGCGTGACCGTGGGGCTGGTGGCCTCCAACTCCATCACGGCGGCCAGCGTGGGCTTTTCGCGCCTGCCGATCATGGACGATCCCTATGTGCTGGCCGTGCCGCAAGGGCTCGATCTGGGCGGCGTGACGGACCCGGCGCGCGACCTGGACCAGCCCGCGCGCGACCTCTTGAACCGTTCGATCCAGTTCATCTTCGGCTCACCCTATGCCAAGCAGATCGAGGAATGGTACGACCACGCCCTGCCCGACCATCGCGTGATCGCGCGCTGCCGTAGTTTCGAGGTGGCCATCGGCATGGTGCGGGCCGGGCTGGGCGTGTGCCTGGTGCCCGCCCTCTCGGCCCTGGCGGGCACGGGGGCGGCGGCGGGCGTCAAGCTCTACAGGATCAACGTTTCGGCCCGCCAGATCGTGGCGGTGGTGCCCTCCCAATATCTGCGCGTCACCCCCTATGGCGAGTTGCTGGCAGCGCTCGAAGCGGTGGGCAAGAGCTATGCCCTGCCCCCGCTGCAACCGGTGCCGCCCTTTCTGGAAGGGCTGGATGCCAAGGAGATCTAGGCGTCTGGGTCGCGGGCGATTTTAATGGCCTAGAACGGGCTTTTAGGGCATTGATGAACCCTTATCCCGCTTTGGACGCCTGATGCCGATTACCAGCCAGACTTTCGTTCGCACCACCATTGGCCTGATGCTGGTGGGCCTGTTCGCGCTTCTGGCGATCGTGGGTACCACGATCTGGCTGGTCGACCGCACCCAGACCTATTTCGACGAAGTGGTGGAAGCGCGCGAGGCGCGCACGGCGGCAGTGGACCTGCGCACCGCCATGCAGGACATCGAGACCGGGCAGCGCGGCTTTCTGTTGACCGGCAATGAAAGCTATCTCGAGCCCTACAACACGGCGCTGGGCACGGTGCTGCCGCGCTACGAGACGCTGCGCGAAATCCTCATCCCCTATCCCCAGGCCGCCGAGCCGCTGGAGCGGCTGCGCGAGGGCATCGACATCAAGCTCGATGAAATGGCGCGCACCATCGAGTTGACCCGGGCCGGACAACGTGACGAGGCCCTGGCCATCGTCAACACCGACCAGGGCAAGGCGCTGATGGACGAGGCGCGCCTGTTCTTCGACGCCCTGATCCGGGCGGCCGACGAGCGCCTGACGACCGGCGTGAGCGACCAGCGCGCCAACGCCCTGGCGCTGCGCTGGGCCGCCTTGATCGGCGCCGTGGTAATCGTTCTGGTGGCGGGCGGCTCGGCCGTGATCGCCATGCGCTATACCCGCGAGCTGGCCAAGGCGCGCAGCGAGGTGGAGGCGCTCAACCAGGGGCTCGAAGAGCGCGTGAAGGAACGCACGGCCGAGTTGGGCCGGGCCAACGAAGAAATTCAACGCTTTGCCTATATCGTGACGCATGACCTGCGCGCGCCCTTGGTCAACATCATGGGCTTTACCAGCGAGCTGGAAGCCAGCGTGGCGCCGCTGCAGGCGCTGGCCACGCGCGCCGATGCCGACGATCAGGACCCCGAAATCCAGGCGGCGCGGCTGGCGGCCAATGAGGACCTGCCCGAGGCAATCAATTTCATCCGCTCCTCGACCAAGAAGATGGACGGGCTGATCAATGCCATCCTGAAACTCTCGCGCGAGGGAAGGCGGCCGCTGCGGCCCGAACGGATCGAATTGCAATCGATGCTGGGGGCCACCGCCGCGGCCATCCAGCACCAGGTGAGCGAGAATGGCGGGGCGATCGAAATCGACGCGGACGTGCCCCCGGTCCATTCGGACCGGCTGGCGCTCGAGCAGATCTTTGGCAATCTGATGGACAATGCGGTGAAATACCGCGACCCCAAGCGCCCGCTGCGCCTCAAGATCGACGCCAAGCAGGCGCTGGGTAACCGCGTGATCATAGAGTTTGCCGACAATGGCCGGGGCATTGCCGCCCAGGACCATGAGCGCGTATTCGAGCTGTTTCGGCGCTCGGGCTCCCAGGATCAGGCCGGCGAGGGCATCGGCCTGGCCCATGTGCGCGGTATCGTACGCAATCTCGGTGGCGAGATAACGCTGCAATCGGTGCTTGGAGAAGGCACGACATTCAGAGTAAGCCTGCCCAGAGACCTGCGGGCCGTTGTAAGGAGTACCACCAGTTGAGCCAGGAAGCGCGACAAGTCACGATCGTGATGATCGAGGATGACGAGGGCCATGCCCGCCTCATCGAAAAGAACATCCGCCGGGCCGGGGTGAACAACGAGATCATTCCGTTTGCCAACGGCACCGAGGCGCTGAACTTCCTTTTGGGGCCCGATGGCACGGGCGAAGTCAATCAGGGGCGGCATTTACTCATCTTGCTCGACCTCAACCTGCCCGACATGACCGGCGTCGACATCCTGGACAAGGTGAAGGGCAACCAGCACACCAAGCGCTCGCCCGTGATCGTGTTGACCACCACCGACGATGCCCGCGAGATCCAGCGCTGCTACGACCTGGGCGCCAATGTCTATATCACCAAGCCGGTCAATTATGACGGCTTTGCCAATGCCATCCGCCAGCTGGGACTGTTCTTCTCGGTCATGCAGGTGCCCGAAACCGCCTGAGACTGATCTGCGACGACCCTGATGCTGCCGGCGCCCTGCCTTTCAGGCCTGAGTGCCGGCATCCCCTTGCTTGCCACCGTCCGAGGCCGATGCCAAACACGCCCGTCAAGATTCTCTATGTCGACGACGACCCCGCTCTCGCACGGCTCGTGCAGAAGGCGCTGGGCCGGCGCGGCTATGAGGTGTTGACGGCCGGGAGCACCGATGAGGGGCTGGCCCGGGTGGAATTGGGCGGCATCGACGTGATCGCGCTCGACCATTACCTGCCCACCGGCACGGGGCTGGACCTGATCGAAACCCTCAAGGGGCGCGAGCTGGCCCCGCCCGTGGTCTATGTCACCGGCTCGGCCGAAACGGCGGTGGCCGTGGCGGCGCTCAAGGCCGGGGCGTCCGACTATGTGCCCAAGACGGTGGAAGACGAGTTCCTGGAGCTTTTGGTCAGCGCCATCGAGCAGGCGCTGGAAAAGGCACGGCTGCAGCGCGACAAGGCGCGGGCCGAACGCGAGGTGCGCGAAGCGCGCGACCGGGCCGAGCTGCTGTTGGGCGAAGTCAACCATCGCGTGGCCAACAGCCTGGCGCTGGTGGCCTCGCTGGTGCGCATGCAGGCCAACCAACTGCCCGAGGGCGAGGCGCGCGACGCGCTGTCGGAAACCCAGGCGCGCATTACCGCCATAGCGGGCATTCACCGCCGGCTCTATACCTCCGACGACGTGCGCCACGTGCAGATCGACGAGTATCTGGCAAGCCTCGTGGAAGAACTCGACATCTCCATGAAGGCGGCGGGGCATAGCTCGACCATCAAGCTCGATGCCGAAAAAGTGGCGGTGCCTACCGACAAGGCCGTCTCGATCGGGGTGATCGTGACCGAGCTGGTGACCAATGCCTTCAAATACGCCTATGGCGACAGCCATTCGGGCGAGGTGCGGGTGGGGCTGTGGCGGCGCGAGACCTCGGCGCTGCTCAGCGTCGAGGACGACGGCATCGGCTGGAACGGCGAAGGCAAGGCCAAGGGCACGGGCCTGGGCAGCCGCGTGGTCAAGGCCATGGCGCTCAACCTGGGCACCAGCGTGGTCTATGACGCCAGCGCCGGGGGCACGCGGGTGACGCTCGATTTCCCGCTTCAAGAGCCCGATGCCGCGCAGGCCTGAGATCAGGCGCTAAAGAACCCCAGCATCAGCGGCAATTCGCCCGCCAGCATGTCCTCGCCATATTGCACCGGGCAGCCCTTGGCCTGGGCAGCCAGCAGGAAGGGCGTGTCGCGCGGCACCATCACCACATCAGCCACCAGGCATTGGGGGGCAATGGCCGAGAGGTCGGCGGGCAACGGATCGCCGGATCTAAGGCCCAGGCTGGTGGCGTTGACGACGAGATCGGCGTCGGCACCCGGCGCGGCCTGGGTGAGAGTAATGCGAGTAGCGGGAAAGCGCGCCGCGATATGGGCCGCCAGTGCTTGGGCGCGGGCCTGATCGCGATTGACCAGCGCAATGGCGGCGACGCCGGCCTGGGCCAGCGACGCGCAAATGCCGGCCCCGACCCCGCCGGCCCCGACCAGATGCACGCGCTTGCCCGCAGGGTCCCAGCCTTTGGCCAAAAGCGCGGCAACGAAGCCCGGCCCATCGATCTGGCCACCGATCAGCCTGCCCTCTGGGGTGCGGCGCACGATGTTGACGGCCCCGGAGGCCTGCGCCTCGGGAGTCAATTCATCCAGAAACGGCAGGACGGACTGCTTGTGGGGCATGGTAACCAGAAAGCCCGCCAGATTGTCCATCAGCCGCAGGCCATCGAGCCCGGCGCGCAGATTGCCGGGCTTAAGATCGAAGGCGACCATGGTGCCCGCCCCGCCCTGCTCGTGCAGATAGCGGGTGAAGAGCATCGGCGAGCGGACATGGCCCACCGGATGGCCGACGACGCCGAACAGCCGGTTTGGGCCCGGATCACTCATGGTCCATTGCTCCTTCAGGCGCCCAGGCCGCCCATGCAGACATATTTCTTTTCGAGGTAATCCTCGATGCCGTATTTGCTGCCTTCGCGGCCCATGCCGGATTCCTTGAAGCCGCCAAAGGGCGCCACTTCGGTGGTGACGATGCCCTCGTTGACGCCCACGATGCCGTATTCGAGCGCTTCGGCGACGCGGAAGGCGCGGCCCAGATCCCTGGTGTAGAAATAGCAGGCCAGGCCATATTCGGTGGCATTGGCCAAAGCGATGGCCTCGTCCTCGGTCTCGAACTTGAACACCGGGGCAACGGGGCCGAAGATTTCCTCGCGGGAAAACTTCATCTCGGCCTTGGCATCGGCGATGACGGTGGGCTCGTAGAAGCTGCCGCCCAGGGCATGGCGCTTGCCGCCGGTGGTGACGCGACCGCCCTTGGCTTTGGCGTCGGCCACCATCTCCTCGACGGTGGCCAGAGCCTTTTCGTCGATCAGCGGGCCCTGAGTGGTGCCCTCCTCGAGCCCGGGACCGACCTTGAGGGCGGCGGTAGCGGCGGTGAGCTTTTCCACGAATTTGTCGTAAATGCCGGCCTGGACGTAGAACCGGTTGGTGCAGACGCAAGTCTGGCCCGAATTGCGATATTTGGAGGCCATGCCGCCTTCGACCGCGCGGTCGATATCGGCATCGTCAAAGACGATGAAGGGGGCATTGCCGCCCAGCTCCATCGACACCTTCTTGACCGTGCCGGCGGCCTGCTTGATCAGGAGCTTGCCTACTTCGGTGGAGCCGGTGAAGGTGATCTTGCGCACCAGCGGGTTGGCGGTGATCTCCCCGCCGATCTTGCTGGCCGAGCCGGTGAGAATGTTGACCACGCCCGACGGAATGCCCGCCTCTTCGCACAGCACGCCCCAGGCCAGGCCCGAATAGGGCGTCTGGGTGGCGGGCTTGATCACCAGGGTGCAGCCGGCAGCGAGCGCCGGGCCGATCTTGCGGGCCAGCATGGAGGACGGGAAGTTCCAGGGCGTGATGGCGCCCACCACCCCGATGGGGGCATGGGTAACCAGGATCTGCCGGTTGGGCCAGGGCGAGGGGATGATATCGCCATAAACGCGCCGGGCTTCTTCGGCAAACCAGAGCACATAGGCCGCGCTCATATCCACCTCGCCCCTGGCTTCGGCCAGCGGCTTGCCCTGTTCGAGAGTGAGGAGCTCGGCGAGGGCGTCGCGGTTGTCGGTCACCAGCTGGGCCAGCTTGCGCAGCATTTTGGCGCGGTCGTTGGCGGTGGTCTTGGAGAAGGTCTTGAAGGCTTGGTGGGCGGCCTCGATGGCGCGGCGGGTTTCGGCCTCGCCCGCATTGGGCACGGTGCCGATAACCTCACCGGTGGCCGGGTTGTTGACGTCGATGGTCTGGCCGCTATCGGCCTTGACCCATGCGCCCGCCACCAGATTTGCATCGCGCTTGAAGCGCGCCCATGCCTCGGCCATCGTGTGTTCTCCGCTCGAAAGATCGCTGCGATCCAAGATGGGGGGCTTCTAGCCCATCGCCAACCCCTGCGCCAGCTTGGGGTTTGACCGTTTCACTGGCGCCCCCTGCCCTAGCCCTGGGCGGCGAGGAACGCCGTGATCTGCGTGAGATCGGAATTGCCTTCCATCGGCCCCAGCCGGGTGACGGCCAAGGCGCCGGCGGCATTGGCGTGGCGCAGGGCCTGGGGCAGGCTGAAGCCTTGCGTGCCCAACAGCGTAACGAAGGTGGCGCAAAAGCAGTCGCCAGCGCCAGTGGGATCGACCACTTCGACCCGGTGGGCGGACAAGGACAGATGTTCGCCATGGGGCCCCAGCGCCTCGCAGCCATCGGCGCCGCGCTTGAGCACGACATAGCGACACCCCTGGGCGATGAGGCGAGGGGCATAGACGTCAAAACTCTCGCCGGGAAACAGCACCTGGGCGTCTTCCAGGCTGGGCAGGAAATAGGTGGCCAGTTCGATGAGCGCGGTCACCGCCCCCAGATAGCCCGGATCGCCCAGTAATTCCTTGCGCACATTGGGGTCGAAGGAGATGGCGACACCTTCGGCGCTGAGCGCACGGCAGAAGTCGAGCGCTGCCGCGCACATTTGCGGATCGCCCAAGGACGAGCCGGAAATGTGGAAGATGTTCGTGCCGAATTGGAGAAACGTCGCGATCGCTGCGGGGCCGCGCGGAAAGCGTGCGGCAGCCGAGTGGGCGATGTTGAAGACGAAATCGCGGCTGCCGTCGTCGTTATAGCTCACGAAGGCCGAGCCCGTGGGCACGCCGGGTGCGGTGGCGATCAGATCCTGGGCCACGCCGACGGCGGCGAGGCGGTCGCGCAGCACGGTGCCAAAGGCATCGTCGCCCACGGCGCCGGCAAAGATGGCCCGGCCCCCGACCCGCGCCGCCTGATCGATGAAGATGCCGGGGGCGCCGCTGGCAAAGGGCCCGTCATAGGTGCCGGCCACCAGATGGTGGCCATTGCGGCTGCGCGCCACGAACTCCACCAGCAATTCGCCCATGGCGCCGATGCCGGCACCTTCGGATTTGGACATTATCGCACTCCGCTGCATTCTTGATGCGCGTAAAGAAAAATGTTAGCTCGTGTCAAGATCGATGTGATGGAGAGACGGACGCGCCCATGACCGGCAAGCGGATACGCACCATGGAAGATTTCGCCGAAGCGGTGGGCATATCGCGCCCCACCGTGTCGAAATATTTCCAGGACCCGGGCTCGGTGCGCGCCAAGGTGCGCGAAAAGATCGAGGCCGGTCTGCAGGAGACGGGTTTCCGCCCGAACCTGTTCGCCGTCAACCTCAATCGTCGCCGCGCCAAGATCATCGGGCTGGTTTTTCCCAGCTCGCTGGACCCCTTCTACATGGCGCTGGCGCGCCGGGTGGAAACCGAGGCCAAGGAGGCGGGCTATCTGTGCTTCGTTTTGTCGTCGGACGGACGCACCGAGCAGGAGGCGGCGGCGATCGAAACCCTGACCTCGCTCAACGCGGCCGGCGTGGTGATCGCCCCTGTTGGGGCGCCCGACGGGGACCGCGAGCATCGGGCGCGGCTCGAGGCGCTGGGGCGCAACCTGCCGCTGGTGTTCATCGATTCCCCGTTCGACGAGGCCGAGGCCTTCGTGGGCACCAATAACCAGCAGAGCATTGCGCTGATCACCGACTATCTGAGCCGAGCAGGCGAGCCGCCGTGCTTTTTCGGCATGCCACGGGTCAACCGCAACGCCCTGGCGCGGCAGAACGCTTATGTCGCCACCATGGACAAGCGCCGGCTCGACCCCATGGTGCTGCCGCTCGAGCCGATCCTGACCTGGGATTTCGAGCGCTTCGCCTATGAGCAGAGCCGGCGGGTGCTGGAGGGGAGCGGCTTTCCCACCCGCAGCGTATTGTGCGCCAATGACCGGCTGGCCTTTGGCGTCTTGGCGGCGCTCAACCAGGCCGGGCTCAAGGTGGGCATCGACCAAGATTGCGACCTGCGCGTGGCCGGCCATGACAATCAACCCCTTAGCGAATTTACGCATCCGCCGCTGACGACGGTGTCGCAGAACTATGCGGAGATGGGCCGGCAGGCCTTCAGCCTGTTGATGTCCAAGATCGACCCGGAGCGCCAGACCGACGGCGCCCCGGCCGGTGGAGACCAGATCCTGCTCAATGCCGAGCTGGTGTTCCGCCAGTCGGCCTGAGCGGGCGATCAGCCGCCCACCATCAACTTGACCACCTCGTCATGGGTGGTTTCCGAGATCTTGCGCTCGCCCGCCATGACCCCGCGCCGCAGCACCACGATGCGGTCCGACACCGCAAAGATGTCCTGCAGATTGTGCGAGATGAAGATCACCCCGCGCCCCTGCGCCTTGAGCTGGTGGATGAGCGAAATCACCTTGCGCTGCTCGGGCACGCCCAAAGCGGCGGTGGGCTCGTCCATGATCAGGATCTGGGCGTTCCAATAGACCGCCCGGCCGATGGCGACCGCCTGGCGCTGGCCGCCCGAGAAATTGCTGACCGGGGCATCGAGCCGGTTCACGTGGAAATCGAGCAGCGCCATGGTGGAGCGCGCCGCCTCGGCCATCTTGCGCCGGTCGAGCACGGGCAGAAAGCCGAAGGCCTTGCGCATGGGCTCGCGGCCCAGAAAGATATTGGCGCCGATGGTGAGGTTATCGGCCAGGGCCAGATCCTGGTAGATGGTCTCGATGCCCTTTTCGCGGGCCTCCTGGGGCGTGGAAAAGCTCACCGGCTGGCCAGCCAGCCTGATCTCGCCGGCCGTGGGGCGGAACACCCCCGAAATGGTCTTGATCAGGGTGGTCTTGCCGGCCCCGTTGTCTCCGGCCAGAGCCACCACTTCGCCGGGCCGGATGACCATGGAGAAATCGTTGAGCGCCTGGACCGCACCGAAGTGCTTGGAGAGGTTGGTGACCTCGAGCAGGGGTTTGGCGGCGACGTCGCTATTCATCCTGGCGACCTCCAGAGAACCGGCGCTGGGCCTGATCGATCAGCACGGAGATGATGATGACCACACCCACGCTGATGAACTGCCAGAACGGCTCGACGTTGACGAAGACGAGGCCATATTGAATGACCGCGATGACGAAGGCGCCCGCGACGGTGCCCAATATGGTACCCGACCCCCCGAACAGGCTGGCCCCGCCGATGACGACGGCCGCGACGCTGTCGAGCAGCAGCGGTTCGCCCGCCTGGGCAGCACCGGCTGAAAAGCGCGCCGAATAGAGCGCCCCGGCCAGGCCCGCGCACATGGCCGAGAGAATATAGAGCCGCATCAGGTGGGACTTGATGTCGATGCCCGCGCGGCGGGCCGCCTGCACATTGGCGCCAATGGCATAGTTGTGCTGGCCGAACCGGGTCTGGCTCAGAATGTAGTGCATCACCAGAACGAAGATGGCGGTGACGATGACGATATAGGGCACGTTGAAAAAGCGCCCATTGCCCAGGGCGGCAAAGAAGGAATTGTTGACCGGCACGGTGGTGCCGCCCGCCAAAAGGAAGGCCACGCCGCGCGCCACGCCGAACATGCCCAGCGTGCCGATGAAGGGCGGCACGCGCAGCCGCGAGATCAGCAACCCGTTGACGAGTCCGGGAATTCCGGCAACCAGCACCGCGCTCAAAATGCCCAGCAGCACCGCCATGGGCAGGCCCAGCGTGGCGCCGGTGGCATTGATGACGTGGGCCGCAACCACGGCGGCGAGCCCCATGATGAAGCCCAGCGACAAATCGATGCCGCCCGAGATGATCACGAAGGTCTGCCCGGTGGCCAAGAGCAGCGGGGCCACCGCGAAGATGGCGATGGACTGGATGTTGAAGGGGTTGAACAGGAAGGTGCCGCCGAAATCGACACGCGCCCAGACCTCAAAGAAGATGATGAGGGCGGCCAGAAACAGCCAGGCCCGGCCATCGGCGATACGCCCGACCAGGGTCTTGCGGCGATCGGCATGATCGGCTTGTGGCGCAACGGAGGTGGCGGCGCCGGGAGGAGATTGGGGTTGGGGGACGCTCATCGGCTTCCGATCCGTCACAGGGGCGCAAAAGGCGCCGATATCGGGAGAAACCTCGCGCTACATCCCCCCGCCGCCTGAGCGGCGAGGGAACGCAGGGAGGAGAGGATCAATCGGTGTAGATGTACTTGGCGACTTCCGGATCGGAGACGTTATCTGCATCGATGATGGTGAAGCCGGTGCCGATGCTGACCGGGATCGACTGGCCGGTGAGATGGGCATAGGCCGACACCACGCCGTAATAGCCGATCTCGGCCGGATGCTGGGCGATGGCGACGTCCACCAGGCCCGAGTTGATGTTGTCGACGATCGAGGTGGGGGCGTCGAACGCCACGACCTTGATATTGCCGGTCTGGCCGGCCTGCTGCACGCCGTTGGCGGCGCCCAGGGCCGAGAACAGATTGGCGCCGAACACGCCCTTGAGATCGGAATTGCGGGCGAACACGGCCTGGAGCTGGGAGGCGGCGTTGTTGGCGTCGTTCTCGTTGAACTGGGTTTCGAGCACTTCGACGTTGGGGAAGTTCTCGCTCATTTCGAGCTTGAAGCCTTCCTCGCGCTGATCGGTGGTCGAAATGCCCGGATTGACGTTGGACACATAGACCTTGCCTTCACCGCCAATGGCATCGGCCAGGGCGCGTGCCGCCATGCGGCCGCCCAGCACGTTGTCCGAGGCGATATAGGACAGCGGGAAATCGGCATCGCCGGCGCCGGTCTGGTAGGTGCCAGAGCCGATGAAGGTATCCACCGTGATGACCGGAATGCCCGCATCATAGGCCTTGCGCAGCGGCTGAACCAGCTGGGTGGTGTCGGTGGGGGCGATCAGGATGGCGTCGGGCTGGCGGGCGATCACCGCGTCGAGAACGGGCACCTGCACCACGGGATTGAACTCGGGCGCACCCTGGAACACCAGTTCCACGCCCAGGGCATCGGCAGCGGCCTGGGCCCCCTTGCGCATGGTGATGTAGAAGGCGTCGGTGGTCAGGCCCGGAATGAGGGCGATGGTGAATTTTTCATCCTGCGCGAAGGCACTGCCGGCGGGCAGCGCGACGCTGGACACGAGCGCGGCCACGATGGCTGCCTTAATGAACGAACGACGCTCCATGGTTTCCTCCCTGATGAGCTGTCATTGGCTGACTTCTGCTGCGCAAACTCTTCTCGGTCTGCTCAGTAAGCACATCATCGTGCCAGCCTGTTGGTGCGGTCAAGCAATATTTCTCTGCAAGAAATTTCCGACTGGCGACAAGGCAAGCGGAAGGGTTCGGGCCCAAGCCCGGCGTAGATCTGAGACTGCCTTTGGAACGGCGTCCTCCTCACCCCCCGCAGGCCCTGCCGGGCCCTGCGTATCGCCGCGTTCTTGCCGACGCGTGCAACAGGTCTAGAGAAGTCAATTGAGAGTGCGCTGTCAACGGCCTTAATGCGCGACAACATCAATTTTTACGCGGCGAAAGTTTGAGGCACGCTAGAGCCGGGCGAGAATGGCTTGCGCGGTGGGCGCATCGGTGACGAGCGCCGAGATCAGCCCGGCCCGCGCCGCCCCGACGATGGCGCCGGCCTTGTCGGTGCCCGCCGCCACCCCGATCACGAGCGGCGCGGCGCGCAACTGCTCCGGGGAAGCCGCGATCATGCGCCCCTCCCCTTCCCAGGCGATCAGGGTGCCATCGGCCTCGAAATAATGCCGGATGACGTCGCCGGCCGCGTGCACCAGCGCCTGCTCGCCCGGCGTGGCGGCGCTGGCCTCGGGGCTGTTGAGGGCATGGGGCAGGCCCACGCCGACGATGGCCACACCGATCCGGTCCCACAGCGCCACGCTGTCGGCGATGGCCGGATCGGACAGGAAGGCCTCTCGGGCCTGGGGCGCGGGCAGATAGGGGGCATGAACGAAGTGGGGCACCCCGCCCAGCTGTTCGGCGGCCAGGCGCACGAATTCGTTGACCTGGAAATGGGGGGCGTGCTGCTGCATGCCGCCCGTGGCCGGCACGGTGAGCACACCGGGCAGGCGCGGCAGGCCGGTCTGGAGCACTTCACGCACCGCCCGCCCCCAGCCGATGGCCACCACGTCGCCCGCCTTGAGCCCCGCCTCGCGCAAGAGCCTCCCCAAGGGCGTCGCCAGCGCGCCCAGCCCGGCCATGGGCGAGGCTTCGATGACGGCCACTTCGCGCAGCCCCAGCTTGTGTGCAATGTCGCGCCCCAGCGCTTCGGGCTCGACCAGATCGAGGACCTCGATGCGCACCACGCCTTCGGCCCGGGCCCGCTGCAACAGGCGCGAAATGGTGGCCGTGGACAGCCCCAGCTGGCGCGCGATTTCCACCTGCGAAAGCTCGCTGAGGTAATGCAGCCTGGCCACCTGGTGCAAAAGCGCACGCGAAGTGCCGGTTTCGGGCGCCGGAACGGACAGCTTGAAATTCCTTTCAGCAACGTGTTACACGATGCGCGACGGCAAGTTATGGCCCAAGCCCGGCCCGGGTGCAATCGGGAGATCGCGGCTTTGCGCCAGCAAACCATGGGAGGCCGGGCATGGCCAGAATGACGACGGCGGAAAAGCGCGGCTACCAGCAGATCTGCGGGCCGGACGGCGCCATGATGGTGATCGCCTGCGACCAGCGCGGCGGCATGCGCAAGCTGTTGGCGAGCGACCCGGCGGCACAGGAGGCGATCGGCAACGACGTGCTGGGCCTGACCAAGGCCGATATCGCGCTGTATCTGGCCTCCAAGGCCTCCTGCGTGTTGGTGGACCCCATCTGCGCGGTGCCCCAGCTGGTCGATGACGACATCCTGCCGCGCGATACCGCGCTTCTGATCGGGCTCGACGCATCGGGCTGGGACACCACCCCGGAGGGCTATCGGCTCTCCAAGCTGGTGCCGGGGATTTCGGCCCGCAAGGTGCGCGAACTGGGCGGCACGGGCGGCAAGATCATGGTCTATCTGCGCGCCGACACTCCTGCGGCCAATGAGCACAACATGGCCATCCTGTCCCAATCCATCGCCGATTTCGCCCAGGAAGACCTGCTGCTGGTGGTGGAATTTCTGACCTATCAGCTCGAAGGCGAGAGCGATGCCGACTACGCCAAGGCGCTGCCCGGGCTGATCGTCGAGGGCACGCGCATGAGCCTGGACGCCGGCGCCAAGGTGCTCAAGATCCCCTTCCCCGGCAATGCCGAGGCCTGCGCGGCGGTGACGGCACTGGCCGGCGACGTGCCCTGGGCGGTGCTGTCGGCCGGGGTCGATCACAAGACCTTTCTGGGCCAGGTGGAAACGGCCATGCAGCACGGCGCCTCGGGCGTGATCGCGGGCCGCGCATTGTGGAAGGACTGCATTTCGCTCGACCGCACGGTGCAGCGCGAACGGCTCGAAACCGTGGCCGTGCCGCGCCTGCGCGAGATCCAGGCGGTGATCGGCCGCCACTTTGCCCGCAAGACCGCCTGACGCCTTGGAAGGGGTGGGCACCATGACCCGCACGGCCATCGGCGTGGATATCGGGGGCACCAATATCCGCGCCGCCCGCGTGACGCAGGACGGGCAGATCGTGGCCCGCGCCAGCCTCGCCAGTTCGCCCGACCCGATGGTGGTGTGCGAGCGGGTGCTGGCGCTGGTCAGGCAGGTGGATGACGGCGACGCGCTGGCCATCGGCGTGGGCGTGCCCGGCCGGGTGCAGTTCGAAAGCCGCACCGTGCTGTCGGGAGGCTATGTGAACCTGGCCAGCGTGGACCTGGCGGCGATGCTCGACCAGGCCTTTGGCCGCCCCGTGGTGCTGGACAATGATTGTTCCATGGCCCTGGTGGGTGAAGCCCGCTTCGGCGCGGCGCGCGGCCGGGCCAATGTGGTGATGCTGACCATCGGCACCGGCATTGGCGGCGCCATTTTCGAAAGCGGGCGCATCTTGCGCAGTCGCGGCACGGCGGGCCAGTTGGGTCATGTGACGGTCGACCCCCACGGCCTGGCCTGCGCCTGCGGCCGGCGCGGCTGTGTGGAAACCGAAAGCTCGGGCACGGCGCTGGGCCGGCACATTGCCCAGGCGGGCCTGCCGCGCAGCACCAGTGCCGACGCCCTGCTCGAGCTGGCCCAGACCGGCGATGGTGTGGCCCAGACCGTGCTGAGCAAATGGGCCGCCCCGCTGCGCGTGGCCATCGACACGCTGGCGGCAACGCTGGACCCCGACGTGGTGATCCTGGGCGGCGGGCTGGGGCGGGCGGCAGCCCGGGCGCTGCAAAGGGTGGCCGCCACGCCCTCCTGGTATGAATGCGCGGTGGCTCCGGCGCTCTTGGGCGACGATGCCGGCGCCATCGGTGCGGCGCTGGCAGCGCTCGATGCCGTGCCCCGGCCTTTGGGCAAGCGGGCCGTGCTGGTCAACGGCATTCCGGCCAGCGGCAAGAGCAGCGTGAGCCGAGCCCTGTCGCAGGCCACCGGCTGGCCGGTGCTGGCGCTCGATACGGTCAAGAACCCGTTCCTCAAGGAGCTGGGCGGAGCCGACCGGCTGTTCAACCGGCGGCTGGGCAAGGCCAGCTATGAGGCGATCTTCGCGCTGATCGCCGCTGCGCCCCAGGGCACCACGGTGATCGTGGATGCCTGGTTCGGCTTTCAGCCCCAGGACGTGTTGGAGGCCCATCTGGCCATGGCGGGGATAAGCCAAACCATCGAGATCTGGTGCCATGCGCCTGGGCCCGTGCTGGCCGAGCGCTACGGGGCGCGACTGACCGACCGCCCCGCCGGCCATCCGGGTGCCGACTATATCCCCGAACTGATCGCCCTGGCCGATCGCGCGAGGCCGCTCGATCGTGGTCCGCGCCTGGACGTGGACACCACCACGACCCTGGATGCCACAGGGTTGATGCAGGCGGTGCGGGCCATCTGGCCAAGCTGAACCGGCGCAAGCACCCAAGAGCCGCCGGCCGACTGTTGCGCAGAAGCAACAGTTGCATTAACCATGATCGAGCTACTGCCCGCCATATTGCGTTCCTGAGGCGATTGGCTATCGTCAAGACTAGGTAAGCGCGTGAGACCGTTTCGATTGCCTTGATGTGCCCGCGGGGAGGGCCGAGGCGCTTTTTCACAATCATTAAAAATTCTATCGGGGGATAGACCATGTCCAACGCGGCGCTCGACGCACGCTTTCTCTTGTCGTGTGCAGCAGTGAGCGTGATCATGCTCGCCGCGCCGGCGCTGTCGGAAGAGTATACGATCTCTACGACGGTATCGGAGACGAACGGCGGCTATACGCTCGATGGTGGCGACAAGCTGACGATCACCAGCACCGGGGCCATCGTGACCAGCAAGAATGGGACGAATGGCATATCGGCAACCGGGCCCGGCAACACCATTGTGGTGGAGGGCATCGTTACCACCAACAACTTAGAATCCAAAGGCATCTACGTCGACGCCAGCGGCGGCATCGGCGGCAACGTGACGATTTCAGGCGGCGGCGCCGTCACCACCAATCACACAAGGTCCAATGCGGTGGAGGTTCTGGCGCGGGACGGAACCATCGATATTGATCTGGGCGAAATCAACGCTACAGGAATTACAAAAAACGATAGATCCGGCGGCGTGTCAGCCACGATGTACGGGAACGGCACCGTCAACATCACTGTCGACGACGTAACAGTGAAGACGAAAAACAGCTTCGGCATTTATGTGGACGGCAAGGGCGATACGGCCGTCACCATCGAAGCAGGTGACGTAACGACGACGGAAGCAGTCACGGAACCCATTAGTGTCAGATCCGTAACAGGCAGCCTGGATATCACGACGGGTAACGTCTCCATAGTCGCCGCTAACAAGATTGCTATCACCGCGAAGCTGACCGGCACGGGCGGCACGTCGGGCAATATAACGCTTGACGTCGGGAACATCAGCGGCGTCTCCGGGGCGGGCATGGCAATGGACGTCCTGACCGCCGGCAATGGGTCGATCGACATCTCGGCCGGTGACGTGACGGTCGCGTCCAGCGACGGCATCAGGGCCGCCGTGGGCAATACCGGCAATGTCGTCCTGAACGTTGGCACCGTGACGAGCACGTCTAGCGGCGGACGGCGCGCCATCAGCGCCACCACCAAGACGGGCAATGTGGAGATCACCACCAAAGACGTCTCGACCACCGGCGGGAACTCGCTGGGGATCTATGCGCGGTCGGAAACTGGCGATATCAGCCTGACTGCCAATGACGTGAAGACCACCGGCGCCGTATCTACAGCCATAGATTTTGCAACGATCACGGGCAATGTCACGATCTTAGTCAACGAGGTCTCGACCCAGGGCAACAGCACTACCGCAATCAGATCCAGGGTGACGAATGGTAACAACAACGTTACGGCCGCAAAAGTCACTACAGGCGGAAATGTTCAGAACGGCGACAGCGACGGAATCGAACTCACAACGTCAATCGGGGACAATACAGCCGTCATCGACTACGGCGAAACCAAAAGCAGGGCATCTGAGATCATCTACGCGATCACCAATTCGGGCACCAATACGCTGACGCTCAAATCCGGGCTGACGCTGGGCGAGTTCTCCGACGCGGTGGAAGGGGAAGTGACCGGGACGGGCAAGAACGTCGTCCATCTGGGGGACATCACCACCAAGGGCGACAGCGCCGAGGTGTTCCGCGGCATCGTAGCCAATGGCGACAACCAGGTGTATCTCAAGGGCGATATCGCAACGCAGGGCGTAAGCGCGCGCGGCATCTGGATCACCACGACGACCGGTGACAACGCCATCGAGGGCGAAGGCACAATCGTCACCAGCGGCGCCAAGGGCGACGGCGTGCGCGCGGAAACCGGCACGGGTAACAACGTGGTCAACCTTGCCAGCGTCAAGACCTCGGGCGAAAGCGCCATCGGCATTAAGGCCTTGGCCGATACGGGCAACAACGAGATCACCATCTCGACGCTGGAGACGACCGGCGCCTTTGCCGATGCCATCGCCGCCAGCGTTTCGGTGCTGGGCGACAACATCGTCGTGCTGGGAGACGTCTCGACCCAGGGAGAAGGCGCCGAAGGCTTTGCCGGCAGCACGGTGGAAGGCAATAACGAGCTGACCGTGAACGGCACGGTTTCGACGCTGGGGCTCGATGCGCGCGGGCTGTGGGCCATCGCGAGCAAAGGCGGCAATTTGGTCGACGTTACCGGCACCATCACCACGGCGGGCATCGGTGCCGAGGCCATCGACGTTCTGGCCATCGGCGGCGACAACAGGGTCACGCTGGGTGGCACCATAACCACCAAGGGCGAAGGCGCCACCGGCGTCTGGACCAAGACCCAGAATGGCAACAACGTCGTCGTCGTGAACGGGCATGTCGCCACCCAGGGCAAGGACGCCATGGGCGTGTGGGCCAAGACCGAAGGCGGGGACAACACCATCACCGTCAACGGCACCATCACCACGACGGGGGCGGGCGCGCATGGCGTGTTCGCCGAACTGGCCGGCACGGGCAGCAACGTCATCAACGTCTATGGCACCGTGATCACCACTGGTGAAGGCGCCCATGCGATCTATGCCGATCCGCCGGCCTCGGGCACCCAGAACACCGTCAACGTCTATGGCACGGTGCGGGCCGAGGGCAATTCGGCCTATGCCGTCAAGTTCGACGACACCGAGTACAACACGCTCAATCTCTATGGCACGGCCAATATCGACGGGCCGATGGACCTGTTCTATCTCGATGAACTGAACCTGCAGACCACGCCAGGCTATTCCAAAGTCTGGGATTTCTCGGGCCTGCCCGACGGCGTAACGCCCAATGTGATGGGCAGCGCCTATGTCTATGATGCCGATACCGGCCTGCTTGCCACGGTCGACAGCATGGCCGTGGGCGGCACCACCGGCATGCTGGCCGATTTTTCGGACATGACGGCCGGGCTGTTCGTCAGCAATCCCAAGGGCAATGCGATCTGGATGCGCAGCACTGCGGGCGTAACGGGGCTGGAAATGGACGGCCTGCCCGAGCAGGAGTTGCAGACGCGCGGCCTGGCCATGGGCGCTACCGTGCCGGTGGGCACCATGACCAGCCTTGGCGTGATGGTGGGCTATGGCGACCAGAGCACGCAGGCCGAGAGCTTTGGCGGCCTGCCCCAGACGAGCACCGTCGAGGGCTTGTTTGGCTCGGTCACCGCGCAGCAGTCTCTCAACGGCTGGGTGCTGGCCGGAAGCCTTGCCGCCGGCCGCATGGACCATGCCAATTCCGGCTACACCAACGGCGCCTACGACCCCGATACCGATACCTATGAAGTGGCTGAAGTGACGTCGGAGTTCTCGAGCTGGTGGCTCAACCCCCGCCTCAGCGCAGCCTACGAGATCCCCATGGGCGCTCTCTCCATCGTGCCCACGCTCGAAGCCAGCTATGCGGCGCAGTTCGTGGACGGTTACAGCCAGACCGGCGGCACCACGCCCCTGACCGTGGGCGACCATATGGCGGCGGTGGGCCAACTGCGCACCGAACTGGCAGCGCACTACGCGATCGGGGCCGCCACGCTGAGCGCCATGGCCGGCTATGTCTATCGCAAGGATATGGGCGATGCGGTGCCGATCGAAATCGGCGAGATGAGCGGCCAGGCGGCGAGCGCCTTTACGGGCGGTTCATCCACCTATGCCGGCATGGGACTGAACCTCGATGACCAGACCATGAGCGTGTCGCTCGACGCCCGGGGCACCTATCGCGGTGGGGTCCTTGGCGCATCGCTCTCGGGCCATCTCTCCGTGCGCTACTAAGGATTGCCCAATCCCAGAAAACAGAACGGTCGGGCAGGTGCTCCCGCCGGACCGTTCTGTTTTGAACTGATGGAGCCCGGCGCAGAGGGCGGCGCGCCTAAGGGCGCGGGACCTGGTCGGGGAAGGGCTGGGGCTCAGGCGGCAGGTCGGGGGTCTGCCGGGGATCGGTGGGATCGGGAATGGGCAGATCTTCGCCCGGACCGGGCATGGGCGGTGTGCCGATGGGCGGCCGGGGCGTGGGCGCCATCGGGTTGGGATCGACCATGGGCAAGCTCATTGTGACCTCCTTGAACGAATGCGTTCAACAGGGCCAACTCAAACCTGCCCGGATCGTTCCGAGTGGCGCCAGGCCTTGGGGCAATAGCGGGGATGGGCGCGCCTGACCCGAACCGGCTCAGCCGATCTTGTAGAAATCGTCGGCGTCGATGCCCAGGCGCTCGAGATCGGCGCGGGCGGGGCGGCGGCGGCCTTCCATGGCGCCGGCAACGGCAAACAGCGCATCGGCGGCCAGAACGAAGCGGCGGGCGCGGCCCCAGACGGTGGTATCGGAAGTCTTGGTGGCCATCTCATCATCTCCTCATCGTGATACCGCACGATGTGGGGCAAGCGCGCCCGCCGAACAACCGCCGGGGGCGCAAGGGAGCCATGCGCGCGCCTTCAGCCCAGGGCGGCTGCCGAAGTTTCAAGCCCCAACCGAGAGGCGGCGACGTGGCGACGCATGAGGATTTCGGCCAGTTCGCCATCGCCATCGGCAATGGCATCCACGATCCGCTCATGCTCGCGCAGGGCCTGCAACACGCGGCCCGGCATGATGCGGTTCTGCATGCGATAGAGCCGGAACAAGGTATAGTACTCATTGCACAACAGGTCGAACAGCTGGCTGCTGCGCGAAATGCGGGCGATGAAGAAGTGGAAATCGGCATTGGCCGTGGCCTGCCAATAGATCATGGCATCGGGCTGTTCGAGCGCCTGGCGGTGGCGGGCCAGCATCTGGCGCAGGCCCTCGACCTCTTCGCGCGTGGCATGGGCGGCAGCTTCACGGGCCGCCAGGCCTTCGAGCACTTCGCGGATCTTGAACAGCTCCATGGCCGCTTCGCGCGACGGGGTGACCACGCGCACGCCCTGACGGGGCGAGCGCACCACCAGCCGTCGCTCTTCAAGGCGGCGCATGGCCTCGCGCAGCGGCCCACGGCTGACCCCGAACCGCGCGGCCAGGCGCGGCTCGCTGAGTTTGGCCCCGGCCTCGAACTGCCCGGTGACGATGGCTTCGCTCAGCCGGTCGAACAGGGCGTCGGCCAGGGACTGGTCATCCACCGGCGTGCCCATGAGGGGCACGACCGGCAGGGTGGGTTCCGCGATGGGCTCCTTAACTGGCATCCTCGGCATAGCGCTTTTCCAGATCGTCAAAGAGCGACTTTCTAACCAGGCGCTGGCGTTCTTTAAAGCTTGCGACCGGGCCGGTTTCATCGAGCCGACCCTGGGCCTGGAGCTGGCCCAGCGCCGCCTGCATGCCGTATACGGCACCCTGAAGCGCTACATTGGCATAGAGCACCAGGGCAAAGCCCATGGCCTCTAGCTCGCCCAGATCCATGATCGGGGTGCGCCCGCCGACGACGAGGTTGACCAGCTGCGGCGTGCCCGGCAGCCGGGCCGGGATGCCGGCGATCTCTGCAGCGCTTTCAGGCGCCTCCACGAAGGTGATGTCGGCACCATCCTCGATGAAGGCCTGCGCGCGCTCGATGGCCGCGTCATAGCCCAAAGTGGCGCGGGCATCGGTGCGCGCCACGATCAGGAGGTTGGGGTCCTGCCGGGCATCGACGGCCGCCTTGATGCGGCTGCGCGCCTCGCTGAGGTCCACCACGTCCTTGCCGGCAAAATGCCCGCAGCGCTTGGGGCTGACCTGATCTTCGATCTGGATGGCGCTGGCCCCGGCACGCTCGAGCGTGCGGATGGTGTGGCGCACGTTGAGCGCATTGCCAAAGCCGGTATCGGCATCCACGATGATGGGCAGCTCGGTGGCATCGCGGATCGTGGCGGTGTGCTGGGCAATCTCGGTGAGGCTGACAAAACCCAGATCGGGCATGCCCAGATAGGTATTGGTGAGCCCCGCCCCCGAGAGATAAAGCGCTTCAAAGCCCATATCCTCGATGATGCGGGCCGCCAGGGCATTGGCGGCACCGGGCAGCAGCAGCGCCTTGCCCTGCCCCAGCCGGGCGCGGAAGGCGGCGTTGATTTCGTGGTTGAGCATGGTGCTATTCCAGTCCGCGATCGAAAATGCCCTGCCCGGTGGGCGCCGAGGGCACGACGCTGCCCTGCGCCAGGGCCGGCAGCAGCACGTCGAGCCCCTGCCCCTCCAGGCTGCCGGCGCCAAGGGCGGCCTGATAGAAGGCCTCGCGCTCGGCATCCGTGAGCGTGTCGCGGGTGAGGGTCGCGAATTTTTGCTGGTAATGCGGCCAGGTCCAGGGATTGGCGCCATTGGGATGGGCATCGGCCACGCCGCGCTCGCCCTCGATCACCGTGCCATCCTCAAGCGTGATGATGATGCGGCCGCCAAAGGCGCGCTTATTGGGATCGGGCTCGTGATAGCGCGCGGTCCACTCAGGCGCCTCCACGGTACGGATCTTGTGCCAGAGCGCAACGGTCGAGGGGCGGCGGGCCCGCTCGCGAGTGTAGCTGTCCACATGGTGCCAGCTGCGATCTTCGAGCGCCACCGCCAGGATATACATGATCGAGTGATCGAGCGTTTCGCGGCTGGCCTCGGGATCGCGCTTTTGCGGATCGTTGGCGCCCGTGCCGATGACGTAATGGGTGTGGTGGCTGGTTTCGAGCAGGATGTCCTTGACGCGCGAAAGATCGCCGACCTGGCCGGCAAGCTCCACGGCCAGGTCGATCAGCGCCTGGGCCTGGTATTCGGCGGAATAGGCCTTGGTATAGGTTTCCATGATGCCGCGCGGGCTTTCGCCATCGGCGGGCAGATAGACGGTGTAGCTGTCCTTGGGGCCGCCCAGCATCCAGGCGAGCACCGAATCCTCGCCCTCATAGATGGGCGAAGGCGAGGCCTCGCCGCGCATGGCGCGATCGACGGCCTCGATGGCGAGTTTGCCCGAATGGCCCGGCACATAGGCTTTCCAGGAGGAAATCTCACCCTTGCGCGACTGGCGGGTGGAAAAGGCCAGATGCACGGTCTGATTGATGGCCTGGAAGATCTGCTCGACGGGCAGGCCCAGCATGGCGCCCAGCCCTGCGGTGGTGGCGGGGGCGAGGTGGGCGATGTGGTCCTTCTTGTGTTTGTGCAGCGAGATGGCCTTGACCAGCGCCACATGCACTTCATAGGCCACAGCAATGCCGCGCAGCAGGGCTTGCCCATCAAGCCCCAGCTGCTGGGCCACGGCCAGAAGCGGGGAAATGGCATCGCCCGGATGGGCGTAGTCGGCGGCCAGGAACGTGTCGTGGAAATCGAGTTCGCGCACGGCCGTGGCATTGGCCCAGGCGGCCCATTCGGCATCCACGCGCACCCCCGAGCCCAGCCCGTAGAGCGTGGCGCCGCCCCGGCGCGGATGGGCCAGGGCCATGGCGCGGGCGGCGGCCACCGGTGCGCGGTTGATGGCGGCAAGCGCCACGCTGGCATTGTCCACGATGCGGCAGGCGATCATTTCGCGCACATCGGCCTCGATGGGCCCCACATTGGCGGCAAAGCGGGCGATGGCCCAGGCCAGCTGGCTTTCGCGGGGGAGATTGTCGGCGGAGGGGTGAACTCTAACGTCGTGCTTGATCATCGGCTCGATTGACAGGTTGGAACAGGCAGGCGGCACGCCACGGCGCCGCCCGGAACTTCAGGAGGCCGACCGCAACCGGCGCAACAGCGGCGGCAGGGCCAGAAACAGCACCGCAATGACGAGGAACGTGGCCGAGAGCGGGGTGGAGACCAGCACCACGGGATTGCCCTGCCCGGCCTGCAGCGCGGTGCGCAGCTGGTTTTCGGCCATGGGCCCCAGGATCAGCCCGATCAGCACCGGAGCGATGGGGAAATCATAGACGCGCATGACATAGCCCATCAGCCCGATGGCGGTCATCAGGATGAGATCGACGAACGATCCCGACAGCCCCCAGATGCCGATCATGGCAAAGACCAGAATGCCGCCATAGAGCTGGGGCCGGGGAATGCGCAACAGCTGCACCCAGATGCCCACCAGCGGCAGGTTGAGCACGAGCAGCATGACATTGCCCACATAGAGGCTGGCGATCAGCCCCCAGACCAGCGCCGGATTGGCGGTAAACAGGTTCGGGCCCGGCTGCAGGCCGTAGTTCTGGAAGGCGGCCAGCAGCACGGCGGCGGTGGCCGATGTCGGCAGGCCCAAGGTGAGGAGCGGCACCAGAACCCCGGCGGCGGCGGCATTGTTGGCCGCCTCGGGCCCGGCCACCCCTTCGATGGCGCCATGGCCGAACTCGTTGCGGTTCTTCGCCAGCCGGCGCTCGAGCGTATAGGAGAGCATGGTGGGAATTTCCGAGCCGCCGCCCGGCAGGGCGCCCATGGGAAAGCCCAGCGCCGTGCCGCGCAGCCAGGGTTTCCAGGAGCGCGCAAAATCCTCGCGCGTCATCCAGACATTGCCCTTGACCGCGACCATTTCTCCCGGAATGCGGCGGAAGCGGCTGGCGACGTAGAGCATTTCACCCACCGCAAACAGCGACACCAGCACTACGGTGAGCTCCACGCCCTTGAGCAGCTGCATGACCCCGAAGGTCAGGCGCGGCTGCCCCGACATGGCATCGATGCCCACCACGCCCAGGCCGAGCCCGATGAACAGCGAAATGAAACCCCGCACCCGCGAGCGGCCCATGACCACCGCCACCGAGCAGAAGGCCAGGACGGTGAGCGCGAAATAATCGGCGGGCCGGAAATAAAAGGCCAGCTCGGCAATGGCGGGGGCAATGAAGGTGAGCAGCAGCGTGGCGATGGTGCCGGCCACGAACGAGCCGATGGCGGCAGTGGCAAGCGCTGCGGCGCCGCGCCCGTTGCGGGCCATCTTGTTGCCCTCGAGCGCGGTCATCATCGAGCCCGCTTCGCCGGGCGTGTTGATCAGGATCGAGGTGGTAGAGCCGCCATACATGGCCCCGTAGAGCACCCCGGCAAACATGATGAAGGCCGATTCGGGCGCCAGCGAAATGGTGACGGGCAAGAGCAGCGCAATGGTGAGCGCCGGGCCGATGCCGGGCAAAATGCCGATGGCGGTGCCCAGCACCGAGCCGATCAGCGCCCACATCAGGTTGATGGGCTGCAGCGCAACGCCGAAGCCCTGCATCAGGAGGGTGAAGGTTTCCATGGCCTAGAACCCCAGCGGCGGAAAGAAGCGCCCCAATTGCAGGCCCAGGCGCGTGAACAGGAACCAGGCGACGCTGCACAGGATGAGGCCGGTGACGATGTCGAGCACCAGCCGCCGCGAGCCGAAGGCCCGGCAGACCAGAACGAAACTCAGCGCGGCCGTGAGCGGCATGCCCAAAGGCCGCATCAACACGATGGGCAGGGCCGCAGCCAGCACGGCAAGGGCAAAGGCGAGCTTGTCCATGGGCGCATTGGCGGCCGCATCTTCGGCATCCTGGGGCTCGAAACGCTCGCCCCGCGCGATCTGGATGATGAGCAACAAGCCCAGAACGATGAGCCCGCCCCCGATGATGGTGACGAACAGGCCCGGCCCGATGGCCGAATAGCGTGCGCCCTGGCGCAGGCCCAGCGCGCCCCAGAGCCACACCGCGCCCATGGCCATGACGCCAAGCCCGATCCAGTAGGGCCGGGCGAAAAACCGGGAGACGGCCGATTGGCCGCCTCCCGCGATGGCGTTTGGTGCGGGGTCGCGCTCAGTCGGCAAGACCGGCATCCCGCAGGATCTGGCCCTGGGTTTCGGTTTCGGCGGCAATGAAGGCCCCGAACTCGTCGCCGGCCAGGAAGAAGTCGTCCCAGCCCTGGGTTTCCAGCACGGCCTTCCAGGCATCGGACTGGGACAAAGCGGTGAAGCGCTCGACCCACTGGGCGTAGTTGTCGTCCGGGGCGCCCGGAGCGGCCAGGATGCCGCGCCAGTTGGCCAGCTCCACGTCATAGCCCGCTTCGGCGAAGGTGGGGACGTCGGGCAGGCTCTCGCGGCGCTCGGCCGAGGTGACGGCCAGAAGCTTGATGCGGCCCTGTTCGGCGAACTGGGAGAATTCCGAGGTGCCCGAAATGCCCGCCACCAGCGTGCCGTTGACGATGCCGGTCACCGTTTCGGCGCCCGAGGTCTGGGGGATATAGTTGAGATCGGTGACAGCCACGTCGGCCTCCTGGGCCAGGCGCGCGAACGCGATGTGGTCCACGCCGCCGGCCGAGCCGCCGCCCACGGGCGTGCCGCCCGGATTGGCCTTCATGGCCTCGGCCAGTTCGGCCAGGGTATCGATTTCGGAATCGGCGGCCACGGCCACCACGAGATATTCGGCCGTCAGCCGCGCCACGGGGCGGAACTCGGCCAGGTTGATCGGGCTGTCATTGAGCTCGATGGCGCCCACGGTGATGGCGCCGAACACGGCCAGGGCATCGGGCTGGCCGCTGGAATTGGCCAGAAATTCGGCCAGGCCAATGGTGCCGCCGGCGCCCCCGACATTGGAGAAGTTCACCCCGCCGGTATAGATGCCCGCTTCGTTCATGGCGGCAAAGGCCTGGCGGCCGGTGGAATCCCAGCCGCCGCCCGCGCCCGCCGGCAGCATGACGTTGACCTGGGCCTGCGCAGCCCCCGCCCCGAGCGCTGCCACCATCGCGGCACCGAGCAATGCAGTCTTGAAGTTCATGATTTCCTCCTTGGCGCCCTGCCCCGCCGCCGGGTGCTCCCGGCTGGTCGCGGCCAAAGGCGCAACAGCGTCCAGCCTGCTGCCTTTTCGGCAGTTTTGTCGACAGAACTGGTAAGCCAATCGAGCAAAACCGCCGCAGCCTGTCAATCCCCGACCCGAGGCTGCCGTGGATTTGTCGACATAACCGCGCCCCTGCCAGTCAAGGGCAACGGGCCCAAAAGCAAGCGCCCCCGAACCGGAGAGGTTCGAGGGCGCCAAAGGTCGATCGGCCATGTGAGGCCGAAGCGCTTAGCGGGTGCCGTACCAGGCGAGCTGGCGCACCTCGATGCCCTCTTCGCCGGCCACCGCCTCGGCAAAGGCCAGGTGTTCTTCGCCTTCGCCATAGTGATAGGGATAGACGATGGCGGGACGGAAGGCCTTGACGGCCTCGGCCGCCTCGGCCCCGGTCATGGTGTAGGGCAGGTTCATGGGCAGGAAGGCGGCGTCGATATCGGTCAGGGCCAGCATTTCGGGCGTGCCCTCGGTGTCACCGGCGATGTAGACGCGGCTGTCCCCGATATTGAGGATATAGCCATTGCCGCGCCCCTGGGGATGGAACTGGCTGCGATCGGGGGTGGTGTTGTAGGCAGCGACCGAATCGATGGCCACGCCATCCACTTCGGTGGCCTCGCCATTGCCGATGACGCTGGCGCGGGCCTGAAGCGTGGCCGGCAGGCCATCATAGACCGCCTGGGAGACCAGCAGCGGCGCAGTGTCGCCCGCAATGGCCTCGAGCGTGGGCACGTCGAAATGGTCGCCATGCTCGTGGGTGATCAGGATGGCGGTGGGCGCCGCGTAATCGGCATAAAGCTCGGCTCCGCCGACGGGATCGACATACCAGGTCTTGTCGCCCAGAGTGAGCACCATGCTGGAATGGTTGACCGGGTTGATCACCAGGTCTCCGGCCGTGGTGGCGAGCGTGTCGGTGGCCATGGGGGCAGTCTCTTGGGCAAAGGGGGTGCCGACGACGGCAAGAACGGACAGGGCGGCGACGCCAGCCAAAAGGGTGCGGCGGTTGAGCATGCGTGGATCTCCGTTTGCATTTATGAAGGCTTGCCTGCCTGAGGCAGGAACGAGGTGAGCTCAGGACGGAACCGGCCCACCCACACTAACGAGTGTTGCTTGTTTACGGTTCACCTGCCAAGTGGCCAGCGACCAGGCCCGGTATGGCGGAGGCGGCGCCAGCACCGGCAGATAGGCCATGGCCGACCCCGGCCCCGCCGGGCCGTGAACGCCAATGCCGGCCAGCCGGTACTCGGCGCCCTCATAGGCATCGAGCCGCGCGAAATCGGCAGCTGTGAGACCCAGGAGCAGCAGGCCCATGGCCTGCGCACCGGGCGCGTGCACCAGCATCGGGTAATCGCGCCCGCCCGCCAGAACCGCCTGCCAGCCTTCTGCCAGGGCCGCCACAATCTGGTCGGCACCTAGCCGGCGCCCCAGCACCGCCGCCCGCAGATCGCCATCGCACAAGGTGCCGTAAACAAAGAGCTGCATGCAGACCATTCCCTCGCAACTGCTCCCTTGCAGCCGGCCCCAGCCTATGCCATAAGCCCGTTCCGTCGACCACGGACGGGGCCAGGCGCCCCAGTTTTTACGACCTCGCGGAGAGGTGGCAGAGTGGTCGAATGCACCGCACTCGAAATGCGGCATAGGGGCAACTCTATCGGGGGTTCGAATCCCTCCCTCTCCGCCATCTCACCACCAGTTTCGATCAATGGTGCAAAGAGACAGTGTCTTGCTGCGCCCCATTGGCCGTGCGGAGGCCCAAGCGGTTTGGCTGCTAAGTAGCGGCTTTGAGGAGCTCAAGAGAGAGCAGCTGTCGGATGCGGTCCTTGCTCTTGCCGGACCGATTTTCTGTATGAGACCTCGTTTCGATACGAGATATCCCGACGAGACTTTCCACTCCGACGATACACTCGTGCGCAGGAGACCTAAGGTTAATACGACCACGCATTCTTAATAAACAGCTCTATCTCTTCAGGCCCGATCGTCTCCTGGGTATCCGCAGCGTCGGCCACAACGATCTTAGTAACGTCGAGCGCCTTCAGGACATCCTTCGATTGGATCCAAGCGTTGTTCCACAAAGGTTCTGGCTTTCCGTTCACGATCTGGCAGATTGGCTCCTTGCTGACGAACTCCAATCCCACTCCCTTTGGCTTGGTTACCCGCTGCAGCCAAACTTCAAGGTAGCCATTATAGGGGAGCCGGGACATCTTCTTGTGGACACGGCCCCACAAGACTTCTTTTTCGGCCTTTGGCGCGACGGAGATAAGGTGGCTTAGGATGCCAGCCACGGCCGGGAACGTTCCCGGTGATACCATTGCAATATCCGTGGCAATGGCGACCTGCACGCCGAGGTCGTCCGGCGTCATCTTCTGCTTGGCGATTTTGGTGTGCAGCTCCCCAAGTAAGCGCTTCAACGCGCCACTGTTGGGGAAACGACGACCGAAGGCATGCAAGCGCATCAATTGCTTCTGTATGGTCTTGGCGTTCGCCTCGCCGAGATCCTGAAGGTCGATTCCGGCAAGTTTATCTGGTTTAATCGATCCTTCGACAACATTGGTGGCCGACACTGTCTTCGACACGCCCAGCTTCATGCCCACGGTTCGCAAAGTGTCGCTGACAACTTTAAGGATTCTCTCCGCATGCTCGTCGCTATTGGTGAAAATGCGATAGTCGTCGCGGTAGCGCAGGATCCGGAAGTCGGACGGCGGACCCAGCTCTTGAGTTAACAGGCTATCGACATACCCTAGGACGATTTCAGCTATGAAATCCATGAGGACTGATCCTTGGGGAATGCCGTTGGTCTGGCCGTAGCGACTTGCCTGGATATGGCCGTCGATCTGGTTGCCCAAAAGCTTTTTGTCGGTCTTCCCTTTCTTTGCCGCCTCAAGGCCATGCAGCGCCCAAGCGATGCTGTGCGTATAAAGCGAGCCGTAGCAGTCCGTTACGTCGGTATGCAGGATATGCGTAAACTCGAGCGAGTGACGCAATGAACTCTGTTCGACCTGCTGCCACCAGCTCTGGATCTGCGCAGCCTTGTCGGACTGATCGTCGACCGACATCACCAGTGAACTGCAGCAATCAACGGCCCCGCCTTCGAAGCTGGCCAGTTGCGCGATGATCTGCTTCCAATTGCCTTCGTCGCATATCAAGTTGACCAGAGATACGTAGATGACCGGGTGAATCAACTCCAATGGGCGCCACGCAAACCGTCCATCCTTGTTGGAAAGAAAGGTGTAATTCACGTCCGAAAAATTGTCAGGATTCGAGCGTTTTATGCCCCAGAAAAGACCATCCTTGAGTGCGTCGGCGACATCCGTGATGATGGGGCCGAAGTTCAGGTAATCGGGAAAGTCGCCATTGAAATAGCTTGCGTCCTTGAGAAAATGCGCCTTGGCCTCGGCTGGGGTCAGCTCAGTCAGCTTTTTCACAGATCGCTCACCCGCACAAATGGTAGGCCCGTCTCGGCGGCTTTCCGGGCCTTATCCCGAAGCAGTTTTTCGAGCGAGATACCGCGCGCGAGTGATTCATGCATGTCTAAACCGTCCATGCAGATGATCCGCTTAGCACGGCCAAAGGCGGCCAAACCATCTGCCGAGAAACCCGCGTAGCTGACAAAGAGACCCCGTGACCAATCGGATTTCTCCCCGATCTTCCCCTGAAATACATGCAGATCGGCCGCGTCCGATGGCGCATTCTGCCATTTCGCTTCTAGGAGATAGGTATGGCCGTCGAGTTGGAAGCTTCCGTCGATCTGCTCGCCCCGGTTTCGAAACGCTTTGTGAGCTTCCAAGCGGTAGGCGTCGAACAGGTCGCGCAGGAATTCCTCGAACGCGTAGCCGCGCCGATGGGGGGCGAGCGAACCAAGATCAAGCAATCGCTTGGTGAAACCGGTGACTTTGTCAGGGGTCAGCACGGTGGCAGACGGCGGCGGCGATGCCGGCGGTTTGTCCCATTGCCCACCAATGCTTGAGACTAGGGCCTCCATGCGGGCATCGATATTGGCTAGTGTTTCTCGTTCGCCGTCCCGTTCCATAAGTGCTTTACGGTACTCCCACAGGGCCTTGATGGCCTTAACAACGGCCGGCAGGCTTTCATTCTGGACGAAATATCGGAAGCGTTTGGCTTTCGATCCGCCTTCCAACGAGTAAAGGGGATGGTCAATGTCGACGCCGACTTCTTCGCGAAAGAAATTTCCGAAAGTCTTGTCCGAAAAATTCAGGACGTACCCGCCACCCATGCGGAAAACGTCTTCAAGAAGCAGCATCTGCATGGATTTGAGATTCGGCATGCCAAATTATAGCGCTGTTGGTCCGACCGACAAACACGTTCGACTACCAATCTATCGTGGGTATCCGACATCGCGCAAACCGGGCGCAGCTTGAGCAACGACCGGTGTTGGGACACGTCCGTCGAGCTCTAAACGACAGAAATGGGGCGCGAAGCGGTCGTTGCATCTCAGCATAGCTCCCAGTCCGCTTGCCACCCCACACCCGCCACTTGCCCGCCCCTCGCCCCCCCCCTCACGCCACCTGCACGAAATGCCCCGGCCCCACCTGCTGATACTGGCGCTGGGGTGGTTGGTAGCCGCGGGGGCGGACGGGGCTGGGGAGTTCGTCGTTGCTGACGGGGCGGCGGACCTGGCGGCGGGCGGGGTCGGGCACGGGCACGGCGGCCATGAGCTTTTTGGTGTAGCCGTGGCGGGGATTGGAAAAGATCGCCTGGCGCGGGCCGATTTCCACGATCTCGCCTAGATACATCACCGCCACGCGGTGGCTGACGCGCTCGACCACGGCCATGTCGTGGGAAATGAAGAGATAGGAGAGGTTGAGCCGATCCTGCAGATCGAGCAGCAGGTTGATGATCTGCGCCTTGATCGACACATCGAGGGCGGAAACCGACTCGTCGGCCACGATGATCTTGGGATCGAGCGTCAGGGCGCGGGCAATGCACAGGCGCTGGCGCTGTCCGCCGGAAAATTCGTGCGGGAAGCGCCGGGCCATGTCGGGGGAGAGCCCCACTTCGTCGAGCAGATGCAGCGCCTTGTCGCGCGCCTGGGCGCGGGTGCCCAGCCTATGGGCCAGGAACGGCTCCATCAGCGCCTCCCCGATGCGCATGCGCGGATTAAGGCTGGCAAAGGGATCCTGGAAGATCATCTGCACGGTCTGGCGCAGGCCGCGCAGATTGCGGGCCGAAAGGCCGAGGACGTCGCGCCCCTCGACGCTGACCTGCCCGCCATGGGTGGTGGCCAGCCGGGTGATGGAGCGCCCGATGGTGGACTTGCCGCACCCCGATTCCCCCACCAGCGCCAGGGTTTCGCCGGGAAAGAGCTCGAAGCTGACATTTTCGACCGCATGGACCACCCGGCCCGGCCCGCGCAAAAAGCCCCCGCCCAGATCGTAGCGGGTAACGAGGTTCTTGACCTCCAGGATCGGCTTGGTGCGGTCGACGTCCCTGGTGCTGGGCGCCGGTTCGGTGACGCCCCCGGTCTGGGGATCGATGATGGCGAAGCGGCGCGGCAGCGGCTCGTGCACCATGGCGCCCATTTGCGGCACGGCGGCCAGCAGCGCGCGGGTATAGGGGTGCTTGGCATCCTTGAACAGGGTGGCGGTGGCGCCCGTTTCCACGGCATCGCCGCGATACATCACCACGGTGCGGTCGGCGATCTCGGCCACCACGCCCATGTCGTGGGTGATGAACAGCACCGACATGCCCTCTTCTTCCTGCAGGGCCTTGATCAGGTCCAGGATCTGGCCCTGGATGGTGACATCGAGCGCGGTGGTGGGTTCGTCCGCGATCAACAGCTTGGGGCGGCTGGCCAGCGCCATGGCGATCATGACGCGCTGGCGCATGCCGCCCGAGAACTGGTGCGGATAGTCTTTCAGGCGCCCCGCCGCATTGGGGATGCGGACTTTTTCCAGAAGCGCAATGGTCTCCTGGCGCGCCTGGGCCGCGCTCATGGGCCGATGGCAGGTCAGCGCCTCCCCGATCTGCCGGCCGATGGTGAACACCGGATTGAGGCTGGTCATGGGCTCCTGGAAGATCATGGCGATGTCGTTGCCGCGCACGCGGCGCATCTCTTCTTCGTTGAGATCGAGCAGTTGCCGGCCGTTGAGCGCGATTGCCCCGGTGATGCGGCTGCTGGTGGTGGGCAGAAGCCGCATGATCGAGAGCGAGGTGACGCTCTTGCCCGAACCCGATTCCCCCACGATGGCCACCGTCTCCCCCGGCATCACGTCGAAGGAGACATTGCGCACCACCGTGTTCCACGCGCCCTGGCTGGCAAAGGCGGTGGAGAGGTTGCGAACCGACAGGACGGGCGTGGTCATGGGGGAACTCCTGGGACCTGGGGCTTAGCGCGGCGCGCGCGCCGAGGGGATGGCCTCGGGCGTGAAGGCGAAGTCCTTGTCGAAGGGATAGGTCGGATGGGGCTTGTGCACCCGCTCCAGGCGCTCGACGAACTGGTCGACCACGCCGGGCGAGAGCGCCATGAGGTTGGGATTGGCGATGGGGCTCAATTCGGGCGAGAGATAGCCCGATTTGACCGCCACGATTTTGGCGCGGCGCGGATCGAGCCCCAGCCGGGTGAAATCGGCAAGGTTGTGGAAGGGCCGGCGACGCGCCGTCAGCACCAGATCGATGCCGCCAATGCGCACCACCGCCTCGCGCAGCCGGGGCTCGGGCACGTCGATGAGCGTAATCACCTCGACCTCGGCAGTGACCGGCGTGCTGGCGGGATCGAGGCCGGCCCCGATGGTGAGGGTGAGCCTGGCGCCGACCCCGGCCGCATAGGCGGCATCGGTGGCGGCCTTGTCGGCGATGCCGGCAAAGATGGTGCCTTGCGCCTTGCTGGCGATCAGCGCCGCCAGCACTTCGGCCCGGTCGCCCACGCCGCCGCCGGTGGGATTGTCCCCCGCTTCGGCCAGGATCACCGGGGCGGTCGGCGAGGCGACGGCCTCGGCCACGCACTCGGCGATGCTGCCGGTCTTGGGGCCGAAGCGGAACGCCTCGCGCACGTCCCAGTAGCCTTGCGCCAGATGCCGGGCGGCCTGTTCCATGGCGCCGCGCGCAACCCCGGTGACGATGGCGCAGGCCGTGGCGCGCGGCTCGTCGGCCCAGACATAGCCGACCTGGAAGGAGGCATCCCAGATGCCGGTGGGGTCTTCCACCGCCTGCATCTGCGCATAAAAGCTCTTGGCCGGCTCGTCCTGGGTGCTGGTGCGCTCGCCGGGCAGCAGCACGGGCACGGGCGCCCAGATCAGGAAGGGGCGTTCCCCGGTGCGCAGCGCGCGCACCAGCATGGTCACGGCGCGGCGCATGGTGTCGCCCACATCGATGTGAGGCGCAGTGCGATAGGTGGAGAACATGTCGAGGCTATCGATGATGCGCTGGCTGACATTGCCGTGCAGGTCATAGCTGGCCGAAATCAGCACGTCGGGGCCCACCACCTCGCGCACCGCCGCGATCAGGTCACCCTCGGCATCGTGCAGGCCTTGAACGAACATCGCCCCGTGCATGGCCATGTAGACCCCGTCGAGCGGCAGCGCGGCGCGGATGCCGTCGACGATCTTGGCCTTCCAGACCTGGTAAAGCTCGGGCTCGACCGGCCCGCCGGCAATGGCGCGCGCATGCAGCACGGGAATGAACTGGGCGGGAAAATGAGTGAGGAATTCGAAATAGCCGTCCCGGGCCAGGGCCTCGCCCTCGAGCACGCGGAAATCGGGCTCGCGCGCCAGGACGGGATTGTAGGTGCTGCACTCCACATGCAGGCCGGCGACGGCAATGCGCATGCCTCTTCCTTCCACTAAATGAGACCGTTCAAGAAGCTCTCGGCCACGACGCTCGCGGCCCCCCTTGTCCACACGTCATTGTCCACCCGCTTGGTGCGGATCGGGGTGCGCCCCGACAGCCTGGGCAACACGTTGGCTTCGATGGCCTGCTGCATCACCGTGGCGTAAAGGCCGGAGAAGGACTTCTCCTGGTGCGCGATCAGGATCATCTGCGGATCGTTGATCTGGATGACATTGGCGATGGCCCGGCCCAGCGCCGCCCCCGCCCGGTGCAGGATGCGGATGGCGGCGGACGAGCCGCGCGTCGCCTCCTGCTCGAGCCTGGTGAGGGTAGTGGCATCGAGCCCCTCCTCGCGCGCCATCTCGGCCAAAGCGCTGAGCGAGGCGACCGCATCCACGCACCCGGTCTTGCCGCAGCGGCAGGGGCGGCCGGGCATCTCGATGGTGCAATGGGCGATCTCGCCGGCCCCGCCATGAGCACCCCGATAGAGCCGGCCATGAATGAAATGGGCCGAGCCGATGCCGTCGCCCAGGGAGATGACGGAGAAATTCTGGAACTCGCGGGCTTCCCCGAAATGCTTCTCGCTGATGGCCAGGGCCTTGGCGTCGTTCTCGACGAAGGCAGGCACGTCGAGCCGCTTGCGGATGAAATGGGCCAGCGGCACGTCCTGCCAGCCCAGGAGCGTGGACTTGATGCAGCGCTCCTTGTCTTCGTCCACCAGCCCCGACAGCGCCACCCCGATCCCGGCCAGCCGCTCGCGCGGCACCCCCGAAACGATGGCGGGCACGGCCTGGGCCACGTTGTCGGCAAAGCGCTCGGCATCGGGGTCGAAGGCCACCGAGGCCCGGGCCAGGATATTGCCCTTGAGATCGGTGAGCGCGATGGGCGCGGGATTGGAGAGTAGGGAAATGCCGATGAAGCAGGCCCCGTCGGCGCGCAGATCCAGCAGCACGGCGGGGCGCCCCTGGCGCTGCACGCTGGTGGTTTCTTCCACCAGCGCACTCTCGATCAGATCGCGGGTCAGCCCGCTCATGGCCGCCTTGCTCAATGCCAGTTCGGCGCCCAGATCGGCCCGTGTGAGCGGTCCGGAGGCGTTCAGGCTGCGCAGGATGCGGTGGTGCGTAGGTGTCAACAATTTCTGCCTCGATAGCTTGACACTAAGTGCAACGAATGAACTACTCAAGCTGAGTTAGTTCAGTCGCTAACAAAAGTTTCGTCGTTCGTTCACAGGAGAGGGTTGGATGAAGTTTGTGCCCATAAATCGCAGCGTCTTGGCTCGCATCGCCGTTGCCGGTGTGCTGGCCTTTAGCCCGAGCCTGGCTCTGGCCGAGGTACTCAACGTCATGCAGAGCGAGGCCCCCCGGTCCATGGATCCGGGTGACCAGAGCGCCACTTTCACCAACGCCCTGCTGCGGCCCATGTTCGAGGGCCTGACCGATCGCGACAGCAATCAGCAGATCATTCCGCGCCTGGCCACCGAATGGACCGCCGACGAAGCGGGCCTGGTGTGGACCTTCAAGCTGCGCGAGGGCGTGGTCTTCCACGACGGCACCCCGTTCAACGCCGAAGCCGCCGCCTACAACTTCAACCGGCACCTGGACACCAATCGCGGCCTGGCCGCCAGCGGCCGCCTGCGCACCTTCATGGAAAGCGCGCGCGCGGTGGACGAATATACCCTCGAGCTCAAGCTCAAGTCGCCCTACCCCGCCTTTTTGGCGCTGCTCAGCACCCAGGCCGGCTGGCAGGTGAGCCCCGCCGCCGATGCGGCCGGCACGCTGGGTTCGGCCTCGGTGGGCACGGGCCCCTATCGCCTGGCCGAGTACCGCTCGGGCGAATATGTGCTGGAAGAAAAGTTCCCCGACTATTGGGGCGACAAGGAAGCCGGTGAAGACCAGATCCGCTGGACCTGGTCGTCCGAGACCTCGGTGCTCAACATGGCGCTCCAGACCGGGGATGCCGACGTGATCAACCCGGTTCCGGCAGCCTTTGCGCGCCAGATCGAGGCCAATCCCGAGCTCAGCCTCAACGTCTCGGACGGCTCGGCCGTGTTCTGGGTGGCGCTCAACACCGAATCCGAACCGCTGAACGATCCGCGTGTGCGCCAGGCACTCAACTTTGCCACCGACAAGGATGGCCTGGTGCAGGCCATCATGGCCGGCTATGCGGTGCCCGCGACCTCGCCGCTCGCCAACATCACCCCCGGCTTCGATCCCGAGCTCAACCCCTATCGGCTCGACGTGGAACGCGCCAAGGCGCTGCTGGCCGAGGCCGGCTATGCCGATGGCTTTGAGATGAGCGTGGTGGTGCAGGAGCCCGAAGCGCGCATCGGCGAAGTACTGCAGGCCATGTGGGCGCCCCTGGGCGTGCAGCTGGACGTTCAGCGCATGGAAAGCGGCGTCTGGTCCCAGGCCGCCTTCGGCGACGTGGCCCAGAAGGCCGAGCAGAACGTGGACGCAGTGATCGCCTCGTGGTCTTCGGGCGTCAACGGCGCCGATCTGCAGCTGCGCCCGCTCTATCATTCGTCCAGCTTCTCGCCCGGCGGCGCCAACCTGGGCTTTTACAAGAATGACGAGTTCGATGCCATGCTGGACGAGGCCGCCGGCATCGTGGACGAAGCGGCCCGCAACGAGATCTACAAAGAGGCCCAGGCCGTGATCAACCAGGACGCGCCGCACGTGCTGCTCTATGTCAACCAGGATCTCTATGCGACCCGCCAGGGCGTATCGGGGGTGTGGATGGTGCCGGGCGGTTTCGTCCGCGTGGAAAACGCGACCAAAGAGTAACCAGCCAATGACCGGGCAGGCCCACTGCCTGCCCGGTTTTTCAGGGTTTCCGAGAGGCCGATGCAAACCTACTTCCTGCGCAAGCTGGCGTCCCTGCCGCTCATCATGATCGGGGTGTCGCTGCTGGTGTTTTTCGCCATCCGCGCCCTGCCGGGCGAGCCGGCGCGCGTTCTGGCCGGCCCGGAGGCCACGCAGGAAGCGGTGGATGCCATGACGGTGCGGCTAGGCCTGGACCGCTCGGTACCCGAGCAATATCTCGCCTTTGCCACCAATGCGCTGCAGGGCGATTTCGGCAATTCCATCCGCTCCAACCTGCCCGTCTTGCAGGAAATCACCGACAGGCTGCCCTATACCCTGGCGCTGGCGGTGCTGGCCTATCTGCTGGCCATTGCCATCGGGGTGCCGGCCGGCATGGCGGCGGCCATGAACCGCAATCGCTGGCCGGACTATCTGGTGATGATCCTGGCCATTGCCGGGGCGTCGATCGCCAATTTCTGGCTGGCGCTGATGGCGATGAACTATTTTTCCGTCGAGTTGCGCTGGCTGCCGCTGTTGGGCGCCAATTCCTGGCAGAGCTACATCCTGCCCTCGGTGACGCTGGCGGTGCTGCCTACGGCGGTGATTGCGCGCATGACGCGCTCGAGCATGATCGAGGTTTTGGGCCAGGACTATGTGCGCACGGCGCGCGCCAAGGGCCTTCCCGCCCGCAAGGTCTATTGGAGCCACGCGCTGCGCAACGCGCTCATTCCCATCGTCACCATCGTTGGGCTCAATTTCGGCGGCCTGATCGGGGGCGCGGTGGTGACCGAATCGGTGTTCAACTGGCCCGGCATCGGGCGGCTGATGGTAGATTCGGTGCGCTATCGCGATTATCCGGTCATCCAGGGGGTGGCGCTGGTGGCTGTGTTCGGCGTGGTGATGGTCAATTTCCTGGCCGAAATGCTGATCGCCTTCCTCAATCCCAGAATAAGGTTCGAATAGGTGTCCGCTCCCCTGACATCGCCGGCCGACCGCCCCGCGCGCGCGGGGCGCATGCTGGCCTGGATCGGCGGCAACGCCAATATCGTGATCGGCGGCGTGCTGGTGGGGCTGATCGTTCTGGCAGCGCTCTTTGCGCCCTGGATCGCGCCCGCCGATCCTTACGCGCAGAACTTGCTGGGCACGCTGCTGCCCCCGTCCTGGGAGCATCCCTTCGGCACCGACGACAATGGCCGCGACATCTTTGCCCGCGTCATCTACGGGGCGCGCATCACCCTGCTCGAAGTGGTGCTGAGCGTGACCCTGGCGGTCTGCACCGGCGTGCCGCTGGGCATCATGGCCGGCATGGGTGGGCGCTGGGTGGATCAGTCCATCATGTGGGTGATGGACGTGCTGTTTGCCTTTCCCGGCATCGTTCTGGCCATCCTGATCGTCTCGGTGCTGGGCCCCAGCCTCATCAACCTCATGATCGCCATTGCGATCTTTTCGGTTCCGGTCTACGCCCGCCTCAGCCGCAATCTGACGCTGGGGCTCAAGCGGATGGAGTTCATCGAGGCCGCCCATGCCCTGGGGATTCCGCAGCGGCGCATTCTGGTCCATTACATCCTGCGCAACGCCATCGGCCCGATCATCGTGCAATCGACCCTCACCGCCGGCACCGTGATCCTGTCGGCCGCCAGCCTCTCCTTTCTGGGCCTTGGGGCGCAACCGCCGACGCCCGAATGGGGCGCCATGATGAGCGTGGGGCGCAACTATCTGGGCGTGAACGTCTATATGTCGCTGTTTCCGGGCCTGGCGATCATGATCACCGTTCTGGGCTTCAACATTCTGGGCGATGGTCTGCGCGACCTGCTGGACCCGCGCAAATGACACCCCATCAGGTCCAGGCCTTCCGCGCCGCCGGCGCTCATTCCCATGCCCTGTGCGCCGATATCGGCGGTTCGTTCATCAAGTTTGGCCGGGCGCTTGCCGCCGGAACGGTGGAGCGGGTGGACGAAGTGCCCACCCCGGCCCAGGATTGGGACGCGCTGGTCACAGCGTTGTCCCAGCTTGCCGCGCGCTGGAACGGTCCCGGTGCAGCCCTGCCCCTGGCCATTTCGACGACAGGCCTGTTCGACCATCGCACCGGCACGGTGACGGCGGCCAACATCCCCGCCTTTGCCGGCCATGACGTGGTCAGCGAGTTGACCGCTGCGTTGGGCCGCCCGGTGCTGATCGCCAACGATGCCGATACCTTCGCCTTGGCCGAAGCCAATATCGGCATCGGGCAAGGCCATGACGTGGTGTTCTGCGCCATTCTGGGCACCGGGGTTGGCGGTGCGCTGGTGGTGGACGGCCACATGGTGCGCGGCTTTCGCGGGGTGACGGGCGAATGGGGCCACGGCCCGATCACCCAGACCATGCTGACGCTCGAAAGCGGCGAAACCCTCACTTTGCCCCGCTTTGCCTGCGGCTGCGGCCAGGCCGGCTGCACCGACACCATCGGGGGCGCGCGCGGGCTCGAACGGCTGCATCTGCACCTGCACGGCACCTCCGGCACCAGCCACCAGATCCTGGACGATTGGGAAGCGGGTAACGCCCAGGCGGCGCGCACCGTCGAGGTTTATCTGGCGCTGTTGAGCGAGCCGCTGGCCTTTGCCGTCAACATCACCGGGGCATCGGTCGTGCCGGTGGGCGGCGGGCTGGCAGCGCGCAGCAAGCTCATCGGCGCCCTCGACCGGGCCGTGCGCCCCAAGACGCTCAATGTCTTTTCCGAGCCGCTGGTGCGCCCTGGCCAGTTCCTGGACAATGGCGGCCTCGTGGGCCTGTCGGTGCTGGTGCACCAAAACCTGGCGGAGTGACCCATGCTGCTCGAAGTCTGCGTCGATAGCCCGCGCGGCCTTGCCGCTGCCATCGCCGGGGGCGCACAGCGCATCGAGCTGTGCTCGGCGCTCGCTTTGGGGGGCCTGTCGCCTAGCCCGGGGCTGGTGGCGCTGGCAAGCACGGCACCCGTGCCCGTCTATGCCATGGTGCGGCCGCGACCGGGCGATTTCGTGCTCGACGCGCAGGACGAAATTGCCATGCTGGCTGAAATCGACACGCTCAGGGCCATGGGCATGGCCGGGGTGGTGCTGGGCGCCAATCGGCCCGACGGCACGCTGGACACTGCCGTAATGGCGCGCCTGCTGGAGCGCGCGGGCCCCATGGGCAAGACGCTGCACCGCGCTTTCGATCTAACGCCCGATCTTTCCCAAGCGCTCGAAGCGGCCATTGCACTGGGGTTCGAACGCGTGCTGACCTCGGGGGGCAAGGTGTCGGTGGTGGAGGCTGGGGACGTCATCGCCAACCTGGTTCGGCAGGCGGCGGGCCGTATCGGGGTGATGCCCGGCGGCGGTATCAAACCGGCCAATGTACGCAAACTGCTGGCCGTCGCAGCTGTCAATGAAGTCCACGCTTCGTGCCGCAGCCCGCTGGTGCCGGAAGCCAAATCCGTGGCTTTTGGCTTTCAAGATCAGACCGAATACGAGACCGACACGGCCGTGGTCGCCCAGATGCTGGCGACCCTTGCCAACCACACCGCCGCAGGAGCCAGACCATGAAGAATTCGCACGCCATCTGGGATCTGGTGGATCACAACAAGCCGGCCTTTCTGGCACTGGCCGATACCATCTGGGGCACGCCAGAGACCTGCTACATGGAAACCCGCTCCGCGGCGGCTCATGAAGAGGCGCTGCGCGCCAACGGCTTTGCCGTGACCACCGGTGTGGCCGACATGCCCACCGCCGTGATCGGGGAAGCTGGCAGCGGCGGCCCGGTGATTGCGTTTCTAGGCGAGTTCGACGCCCTGCCGGGCCTCAGCCAGCAAGCGGGAAATTCGGTTCACACCCCCATCGAGGCGGGCGGCAACGGCCATGGCTGCGGCCACAACCTGTTGGGCGCAGGTAGCCTGCTCGCAGCCAAGGCCCTCAAGGACTATCTGGAAGCCAACAACCTGCCCGGCCGCGTGCGCTATTATGGCTGCCCGGCCGAAGAGGGCGGCGGGGCCAAGGCCTTCATGGTGCGGGCCGGGCTATTCGACGACGTGGACATCGCCATCACCTGGCATCCGGGGATTTTCGCCGATGTGACGCGGCGCTCGAGCCTGGCCAATACGCGTGTCGACTTCACCTTCACCGGTCGCGCCGCCCATGCCTCGGCAGCCCCGCATCTGGGCCGCAGCGCGCTCGATGCGGTGGAATTGACCAGCGTGGGCTGCAACTATCTGCGCGAGCACGTGCCCACCGATACGCGACTGCACTATGCCATTCTCGATGCCGGCGGCATTGCGCCCAATGTGGTGCAGGCGCGCGCCAAGGTGCGCTATTCGGTGCGCTCGGCCACCGTGGACGGCATGCTCGACGTCTTGGCGCGCGTGCAGGACGTGGCACGCGGGGCTGCCCTGATGACGGGCACGAGCCTTGAGATCAAGGTTATCAGCTCGGTGGCCAATCTCATTGCCAACGGCCCGCTGCAACAGGCCATGGGCGCAGCGCTGGCCGAGCTGGGCGCGCCACAGTTTTCTGCCCAGGACGAGGCCTTTGCCCGCCAGATCCAGGCCACGCTCTCGCCCGATCACATCCGGCACGACTACACGCGCTACGCCATGGCGCCGCGCACCGACAAAGCCCTGGGCGATTTCCTCATTCCGGGCACCATCGCCGCACCCACCGAAGGGGTGGCCTCGACCGACCTGGCCGATGTCAGCTGGGTGGTGCCCACGGTGCAGCTCGACGGCGCCAATTTTGCCATCGGCACGCCGTTCCATTCCTGGCAATTGGTGGCCCAGGGCAAGAGCGACGCGGCCCATACCGGCATGGTGCATGCCGCCAAGGTGATGGCCGCCACCGGCGTGAAAGCGCTCGAAGATGCCCAGCTGCGCCAGGAGGCCAAGGCCGCGCTCGATGCGGTGGCCGGGCGGGGCCGCTACAAGACCGCCATTCCCGAAGGCGCCTTGCCCCCGATCCAAGACATGACATCGGCGTAAGCGAAGCCCGAGCGAGCTTCGCTAGAACGGCGTTGGGGCAAAATGCTGCCGCACTGCGGCCTCCACGCTCAGCGCGGCAAGCCAGGAGGTGCGGGGATTGTCGGGCAAGGGCGCGTTGTCGAGCACGATCTCGAAGCGCCCGAAGGCGCCCGATGCCGTAACGCTGTGCCGGTTGGCGAGGGCCTGCGGATCGGCCACCAGCTGCACCTGGGTGTTATCGAAGCCGATGCCGTCGAGCGCCACGGCGGCGCACACATTGGCATTTTTGGGAAAGAGCTGCGCCGCCAGCGCCGCCGTGCCCGCGAAAAACGTCGTTGGCTGCTCGATCGCATCCAGATCGACGAGCGTTTCGGCATGCGAGCCGCGCCAGGCCGAGGGCGGCTTGGTGCCGCAATAGACGACGCTGTCGAGGCCGGCGAGGCGCGCCGCACGCAGCACGTCGAGCCCGCCCATCGCCCCTGGCACGAGCGTGAGGCTGCCGCCCGCCTCGGTGGCCTGCGCCACGCGCAGGCGCAGCGCCGGGTCGGCCAGCGCGCCGATGGACGCCAGGATCACCGGCGTGCCGGCGGCCAAAAGAGGCGGCACGTGCTCAGCTACGGCCGCATGGCCGGCGCATTCGACCACCAGTGACGGGCCCCAGCCCAGAAGTGCGTCGCGGCTGGTAAAGCGCGCGATGCCGTCGGCAAGGGACCCTGCCCCCTGTGACGTCACCAAGGCCGCGCCCACCCGCAGCCCGGCGGGACGGGCGCGCAAGGCAGCAATCAGGGCACGGGCCATGGCGCCCAGCCCGATGACCGCAATCTTTTCGGGATCACTTCCCATGCTGCGTCTCCCTGCACCGGCCTATTGTGCATGGCCGATCGGCGCAGGGCTGTCAAAGCAGCGTCGTGATATCTAGTCCTTGAGGGGAAAATCGCTCTGGCCGACGAATACGGTGGCCCCGCCCGAGGTGCCGTAGCTGGCCCCGGTGCCGGCACCGCCGCCCCCGCCGCCACCACCACCGCCCTGGCCGGCCGGATCGTCATTGTGCTCGCGCTGGCCCAGGCCCTCGCCGCGATCCACATCGAGATCGAGCATCACCTTGCCGCCATTCTTCTTGGTCTCTTCCTGGGCCTTGTAGAGCCCCGAAGCCATGGCCGAGTCCCAGTCCAGCGCCAGGTTGAGCGGCACCCGATCGCTGTTGCGCGCCCAGATATAGATCGCCACGTCGGGCACTGCCTGAAAGGAAATGACTTCCAGTTGCGGCGATTCGAACGGATAGGCGAGGCCCGTCAGCGAGGTGACGTGGCGCGGATAACCGGTCAGCACCCCTGCCCCCAGGGTGACCAGGACCACCAGGAACGCCCAGCACCCCGCCAGCGCCAGGACGCTGCGCAGGTTCTTGGCCGAGAACAGGATGGCCAGGGCGGTGACCGCCGTAGCGCCGAGCAGGATGCCGCTGACCCAGGACAACATCAGCGTGTCCTCGTGGTGAATTCGAGTTCGGGCATGATGTCCTCCTGATACTGGGAGATCGAGGTGGGATCGATCTTGCCATCCACCACCAGGAAGCGCACCAGGGTCGTCTCCTGCTGCACTCCGTCGAGCGTGAAGCTCTGCGACAGCGCCTTTTCGGAGGGGCCGTTGACCACCTCGAAATCCTTGATGCTCACCACCAGTTGCACGTCGACCGGCAGCGTACCCTCGCCCAGCGCGTAGATATAGGCATTGATGACATACCAGCCATCGGGCAGCGCGCGGCTGAAGGCGTGCTCGAAATTGACCCCGGTGGTGTCGTTGAGCGAGCCGCGATCGTCGCGCACGAGGTTGAAGGCCCGGGTCGCCGAATTGCGGAAGAAGGTGACCTCGTCATTGGGGTCCTTGATCATCAGGTCGACGTCGACATTGTTGGCGCTGGGCCAGACCAGCTCCACATACATCTGCCCGGGCTGCTCGATGGCGCCGGTCTCTTCTTCGGGCACCGGATGCACGTGGGCGATCAGGATGGCGGTGACCAGCAGAAAGACGAGCAGGCAATTGAAGATGATGTCGCGAAAGACGACATTGGCTGCCGACGTACTGGGCCTCATGCAGCCTGCCTCCGCAGGGTCCGCAGCTGCAGCTTGTTGAGCGAGGCGGTGAGGATCAGGATGTTGAAGCCCAGCCAGATGTCCCCGATCGAGCCGATCAGCGTGGTGTAAAACGCAATGCCCACCCCGCGCAGAATGGTGCCCAGGCTCGACAGCATGGTGGACAGATCAGCCATGGTATCTGGATCGACCCCGTGCAGGCCGAAGATGAAACCCACCACCGTGCCGATCAGGCCGAGCACGACCAGCGAATAGCCCATATAGATCAGCGCATTGAGGCGCCCTTCGAGCGTGAGCTGCACGAACTGCTCGGATTGGCCGACCCACCAGGTACTGTGGGCAAGTTCGTCATCCACCTGCTTGGCGCGATAAAACAGCAGGCCCATGGCGACCACGAAGATCGCAGTGATCCCGTAGACGATGTAGGTGGAATCTGCCCCATAGGCGATCTGCACCAGACCGAAGGTCCAGGCGAAGAACAGGCCGACCAAGGGCACGATGTTGAAGGCGATCAGCTTGGCGAGCGTGGGATATTTCAACAAGGGCCTCGGGGGTTCGATCTAGTTGTCGTTAAGGGTCAGGACGCGCACCAGGGCGTTCCTCAGATCGTCCTCGCTGCGGGCCCAGGCGATGAAATTGCCCGGTCCGCGGGTGACGAATTTGCGGTAATAGGTTTCCAGCTCGAACCCCTCATTGGATTCGAGCGCAATGCCCACGATAGTGGTCTTGAGCCAGCTCGAGATTTCCTCGCTGATGGGCCAGGGCGCAAAGCCCACATTGTTGGGCCCGTCGCCGCTGACCATGATGATGGTCTGAGCCGACTGGATGTCGGTGCCCTGGATCATCATGCGTGCCCGGTTGAGGCCCAGCCCGATGCTGGTGGAATCGGGGGCAAAGCGTGGAATGGTGCGCAGCTCGGCGGCGAAATCGGCCACAGTCTGCGGCGTTACGATGGTCCAGTCCATCGAGATGACGGCCCGCGAGCTGAACTGGATCAGGCCCACCGCCACCGAACCGTTCTTGCCGCTCTCGATGGCCCGCAGCGACTCGGGCGACAGGAAAGCATCGGCGAAGCCGTTGAGCTGCCAGCTATAATGCTGGTCGGTCATGCTCTTGGACGAGTCGATGAGGAGAATAATGCGCTTGTCCACCACCCGGGGGGCCGGAGCAGGCGCCACGGCCTGGACCGGGGCAGCAGGCGCGACCTGGCCGAACGCCGGAAGCGACAGGCTCACGAGCGCGAGTGCAAACGCTGCTGATCGGATCATCTGGAAGCCTCCTCAGGCCCCGCGCGGCCTGCGGCGCACCAGCACCGTTCCTACCGGCAAGACAAGGGTCAACCCGGCGCAGGCGCGCAAGGCGCAGCGTCGGGAAGATCGTCGGACCCAGGTTCGGGTGAAGGCCAGCCATCAGGCTCCACCGGCCACAAGGCGGCCGGCGGACGTCTGGAGCGGCTGGTTACTCGGCCGTGCGGCGCAGTTCCACCGAACGGGGCAGCACCAGGCCGGCGCTGTTGCCGAAGGCGTTGCGGATGTAGGTGGAAACCTGAGCCACTTCCTCGTCGCTCAAAACGGGAGCGAACGGAGGCATGCCGTGGTCGGTTGCGCCATACAGGATCTGGTTGATCACCGCGGCACGACCATTCACGAAGCCGTTCTTGGCCAGGGCAGGACCCACGCCGCCTTCGCCTTCAGCACCGTGGCAGACGGCGCAATTGTCCGTATAGACCACGAGGCCCTGCTCGATATAGGCCTGCAGGGTCGCCTCGTCATTGGCAGGAGCCGTCTGGGCCAAAGCACCGCCCATGACGGCGGCGGTGAGGGACAGGGCCAAAGCAAAGCTCTTAGTAAAACGCGTCAACAGCATCCTCCTCTGGAAGCAAGACCGGCAAGTGCTGCCGGCGCAAGAAATCTGACCTGCCGGGCCAGGCCACCAACCTGCCGGACCAAGCCGGCCGAAATCAAAGTGCACAATCGGGGCAGACTAAACCTGACTTTTTTATCAAGTTTTAGAACTGCTCAAGCTTTGAGCACACTCGCATACCCTCTACGCCCATTGTCAGCCACGCGAAAGCCCCCTCGTCAAGGAATTTGAACCATTCCAATCTGGATTTGATAGAAACTGGTGCTAAGCTTGACGCAAGCTGCGATGCGGACGTATGTCGGCATCGATGCACGGACTTTATCAAACCGATCTCGTAAGTGGAGGAGGGGAATTAGCATGAAGGCTTTAAAGAGGATCGTCCTGTCGACGATTTTCCTGGCCGGCGCCTCACTGGGCGCTATGGCCAATGACGACGTCATGAAGTTGCAGGCAGATCCGGCCAATAACGTGATGCCCAGCATCACCTACAATGGCTGGAACTTCTCGTCGCTCGACCAGATCACGCTGGACAACGTGAACGATCTGCGCGTCGACTGGACCTTCCAGATGGGCGTTGCGGACGAAGCGCAGGCGCCGCCGCTGGTCGTTGGCGACACCATGTATATCGCCACGCCCAAGCCCAACCGCATCTATGCGCTGGACCTCAACGACGCGGGCGCCATCAAGTGGGAATTCCGCGCCGACGCTTCCAATCTCAGCGAAGTGATCCCGCTGGCGTGCTGCGGCGCCCAGACGCGCGGCATCAACTATGCCGAAGGCAAGCTGTTCTTCCAGTCGCTGGGCGGCAAGGTCTATTCGCTCGACGCCGAGACGGGCGCTCTGCTGTGGGAAAAGCAGGCTACCGATATCAAGGCGGCCGAGACGATGGTGGGCAACGGCATCATCATCAAGGATCTCTACATCGCCGGCATGGCGGGCGGTGAATACGGCGCTCGCGGCTATGTGGTGGCCTTCGACATCAACACCGGCGAAGAACGCTGGCGCTACTACTCGATGGGCCCCGATGCCGAAGTGGGCATCACCGATCGCTTCAAGCCCTTCTACAAATTCGACCAGATCGAAAATCCGGCCGAAGCCTCCTGGTTCGAGGACTCCTGGAAGCATGGCGGCGGCACCAACTGGGGTTACTTCACCTACGATCCCGAGCTGAACCTGTTCTACCACTCGACCGGTAACTGCGGCCCTTGGAACCCGGACTATCGTCGTCCGTGGGGCGAGCTGGACATGGACGAGAACGGCATTCTGCAGAGCTACCGTTCGAACTATTGCGCGTCGCTTTTGGCACGCGATGCCACCACCGGCGAGCTGATCTGGGCCTATAACCTGACCCCGCAGGATCAGTGGGACCTGGACGAGCCCAACATCAACCCGCTCGTGGACATGGAAATCAACGGCGAGATGCGCAAGACGATCGTCCGCGCCGCTCGTAACGGTTTCTTCTATGTCTGGGATCGCCAGACCGGCGAAATCCTGAACGAGCCCTGGCCGTTCGTGTACCAGAACATCATCAAGGGCATCGACAAGGAAACCGGCAGCCCGATGTACAACATCGACACGATGCTGTTCACCCATGCCGAAGACCGCCAGAAGTACACCCAGGCCGGCGCCCTGTCGGAAGCCGATATCGCCTTGGCTGCCGAAGAAGCCGAACTCTATGGTGAAGATCCGACCGACGCGCCTTCGGGCACCGAAGCGGTGATCTGCCCCACCATTGCTGCCCGTAACTGGGAAAACGACGCCTACTCGCCCAATACCGGCCTGCTCTACACCAGCGTGCAGTTCGGCTGCCGTTCGATGCGCATGACCGAAGGCCAGTACGTCTACCCGATGACGGCCGAAGGCTATAAGCTGTACGAATGGACCGGTGAGAAATTCTGGGTCGATCGTGAAGGCAACACCACCACGATCAAGAACCAGCTCCAGGCCAACGACCCGGTGACCGGCGAGACCGTGTGGACCATCGACTACCAGCAGGCCAGCCAGGACCCGATCATGGCAACGGCAACCGATCTGCTGTTCGTGGGTGGTGACGACAAGGGTGCGTTCCGTGCCATCAACGCCAAGACCGGCGAGATCGTCTGGGAATTCCGTGTTGGCAACAACATCTCGGTCTCCCCGGTGACCTATATGCACGATGGCGAGCAGTATGTGGCCGTCGTCGCCAGCGCCCGTCCCGGCGTGCAGGCGGTTGCCGCCGACGCGGCACCCGATGCGGCCAACCGCTACCAGCGCGAGGGCAGCACGCTCTACGTGTTCAAGCTGAACGACTAACCGCGTGCGTCAGCGGTGATCCGCTGACTGCGCCCACTTACAGCGCCCGGCTGGCCTTGACGGCCTGCCGGGTCTTTTTTTCTCCAATGGAGCCTCAACATGAGCTTGTCATTGCGCCCCGCCTGGCGCGCAGGCCGCTGCGCCCTGGCCGCGGTTGGCGCCCTTTCCGGCCTGCTGGCCCTGGCGGCCACCCCGGCCAGCGCCTGGGAGATGCGCGTCTGCGCCGACCCCAACTACATGCCGCAGTCCGACCAGAACAAGGCCGGCTATGAAAACAAGATCGCCCAGGTGCTGGCCGACGAGCTGGGTGCCGAGCTGACCTTCCAGTGGTGGGCGCTGTCGCCCAGCATGGTCACCGAGCAGTTGCGCGAGGGCAATTGCGACATGATGGTAGGCGTGCCCGATGGCCGCGACGGGGTGATCCCCACGCTCGCCTATTACCGGAGCCCTTACGCCTTCGTATATCGCGCCGACGAAGGTTACGAGATCTCCACCTTCGACGACGAAATCCTGGGCGAGCTGCGCCTCGGGGTGACCTCGGCCACCGACAATCCGCATTTGGCGCTCAACAATCGCGGCCTGTCCAAGAATGTGATCGAGAGCTATGTCACGCGCGATCCCAATCCGGCCGGCCCCTTCGCCACGCTGGTCGAATCGGTGGCCCGGGGCGAGCTCGACGTGGCCGTGCCGTGGGGCCCGGTGGCCGGCTATTATGCCGCCATGCAGGACCCGGCGCTCAAGGTTACGCCCGTGCCTGAAATCGACATGCCTTTCGTGCCGATGTATCGCACCATCGTGATCGCCGTGCGCACCGGCGACGAAGCCCTGCGCGATCTCTTGGACGTGGCCATCGCCAAGCGCTGGGACGACATCTACGCGATCCTGGAGGAGTATCACGTGCCAACGCTCTTTTTGCAGCGCCCCACCCTCTCGCTCGAGGAGCAGGCCCAGTGACCATGCTGTCTCGACGTCATTTTCTGGCCGGCAGCGCCGCCGCTTTGTCGATGGCGCCCTTCGCCCGAGCGCTGGCTGCCGATACCAAGACACTGCGCATCGGCGTGGTGTTGCCCTCCAAGACCGGGGGCGATTTCGTGCGGGCCTCGGTAAACGACTTCATCGGCGATGCGGCGCGCTGGGGCGCGACGCTGGCCGATAACGATCTGGGCCGCGTGGCCCAGGCCGCCGGCATCCGGCTCGATCTGCTGATGTCCACCTCTCCCACGGTCGAGGCAGCCATCCGGGCCGGCGAGCGGCTGGTGGAAACCGGCAACATCGATGCCATGGTGGGCGGGGTGGGCGAGGGCCAGGCGCAAGTGCTGGCCGAAATCGCTACGGCTGCCAAGGTGCCCTTCTTCAACCTGGGAGAGAGCGACGACGCCCTGCGCCAGGCGGGATGCAGCCGCTATGTGTTCCACATGGAAGCCAGCGACGCCATGTATCTCGATGCGCTGGCGCAACTCGCCAAAGCTCAGGGCTATCAGCGTTGGTATGTGGTGAGCGACGACACCCCGCGCGGCCAGGCGCTGGCGGCACGGGCGGCGGTGTCGGCGCAAAAGGCGGATGCCGAGATCGTGGGTTCGCTGGAAGTGCGGGCCGCCCAGTCCATCTATTACGATGACGTGGATACGGTCAAAGAGGCTTCGGCCGACATGATCCTGATCCTGCTGCAGGCCTTCGACCAGTTCAGCTTCATGCTGCAGATGGAAGATGCGGGCATCGTGACCCCGGTGCTGAGCTTTCCCCACACCATCACCCAGACGCGCGACTTCATCGCGGCAGCGCGGTTCCGCCTGCCTACGCTCAATCCGCGCCATCGCATCGCGCTGTGGGAGACCACCGATCCCGACTCGGAGCGTCAGGCCTTCAACGAGAAGATCCGCGCACAATGGGGGGAAGGCGCCGACCCCACCGCCTGGGCGGCCTATCACGCCGTCAAGATCCTGCTCGAAACGGTGATTGCCACCGAAAGCACCGAGGCGGACGCCATTATCGGCCATCTGGAGGCGCCCGAGACGACCTTCGAGCTGCTCAAGGGGCCCGGCACCGGCTTCCGCCCCTGGGACCATCAGCTGCGCCAGCCGCTTTATGGCGTCAGCGTCGATCAGGACGCGGTGTGGGAGCGCATGAACCTCGATAGCCGCATCGGCATTGCCGCCTATGAAGGCAGCTATCCGGCCGGCGCGGTGGATGACGCGGACCCCGTCGGCTGGCTCGACCAGCTGGGCGACATCGGCGAAGGCCAGTGCGCCTGAGATAAAAAGGCCCGGCTCACTGCCGGGCCTTTTGCTTTGCCCCTAGCGCCGCCGGCGCAGCATGCGCTCCACCGAGGCAGCGGCCAAAATGGCCAGGACCGGCGCCAAACCGAAGGTTACGGCCAGGTCCGCGGCCAGCGGCAATTGCTCGAAATCGAGCAGCACATAGCGCAACAGGTCGAGCTGGTAGCTCACCGGATTGATATAGACCAGCACCTGGATAAAGAGCGGCAGCTGCACTACCCAGCCCCCGCCAATGGCAAAGATGCCCAGCCGGCGCAACTCATCGCGCAGGGGCGCGGGCACGTCCAGAAACCCGACCCCGCCGATGACGCCGCGCAAGGGGAAGATCGAGCCCGACAGGAAATAGAGCGGCTGGATGATGCCGTTGGAAATGGCGCCGAAGCCCTCGAAGGTCTTGAGGCGCGAGGCAATGATGATGCCGAAGGCGGTGATCGCCACGCCCATGAAGAACATCACCACCAGGGCCATCAGGATTGAAAGCGGTGAGGTGCTGACGCCCAGAAACGGGATGAAGAGCAGCGGAATGGCGCCCTGGATGGTGGCAATGCTGGCCCCGCCGAACAGTTTGCCCAGCGTGACCGACAGCATGGGTGCGGGCGAGACGATCACCGAGCGCAACAGCCCCACTTCGCGATCCCACACCAGCGCGATGGCGCATTGGAGCGCGCTGAACAGCACGTTGAGCGTAATGACGCCCGGCAGAATGTACTGGGCGTAGCTATAGCCTTCGATTTCGCGCAGCGCCGCCCCCAGGCCGAAGCCCAGAATGACCAGCCAGAGCACGGTGCGCGAGACGGCGCCGAAGATCTGCGAGCGGTCGCGCACATAGCGCAGCATCTCGCGCTTCCACATGATGGCGATGACGCTCGCATCGAGGCCGAGCCTGGGCATGATGGTCACCGCGTGAATTCTCCGCCCTGCCTGGCAAAGCCCAGGAGCCTGTCGCGCCCGGTGGCGCTTTCGTCGAACAGATTGCGGCCGGTGAGGGCGATGAACACGTCCTCGAGGGTTTTGGCCCCCTCCCCCTGGGCGGCGATCAGCTGGGCCGGCGGGCCAATGGCAACCAGCTTGCCGTGATCGATGATGCCGACCCGGTCGCAGGATTCGGCTTCGGCCAGGTTATGGGTTGTCATCAAAACCGTCATGCCGCTTTCGCGCAGGCTGGCGATGCGCGCCCACAAATGCCGCCGCCCCTGCGGGTCGAGCCCGATGGTGGGTTCGTCCAGCAGCAGCAGCGACGGTTTGTGCATGAGGGCGCGCGTCAACTCCAGCCGCCGCTTCATGCCGCCCGAAAACGTGCGCACCGGCCGGTCCTGGGCTGCGTCCAGTTCGGCCCACGCCAGGGCCTGGGTAATCTGGGCCGCGCGCTCGGCCTTGGGCAGGCCATAGAGCACGGCATGGATTTCGAGATTTTCGCGCGCCGTCAGCCGATCGTCGAGCGCCGGGTCCTGGAACACCACACCCAGCGCGCGCCTGACGGCAGCGGTCTCACGCACCACGTCATGGCCCATGATCGAAACCGTGCCGCCGCGCGGATGGGTCACGGTCATCAGCATGTTGAGCAAGGTCGTCTTGCCCGCCCCGTTGGGGCCGAGAATGGCGAAGAACTCGCCACTCTCAATGGTGAGGGACAGTGTGTCGATCACCGCCCGATCGCCGTAGCGATAGCTCACGTCAGACGCAACAATCGCTGCCACCACGGCTATACCCTCGGCTCAACCGCCCAACGCAGTCCTGAGTTGGGTAAACGCTTCGGATAGCTCCGTGCAAGCCTGAGCCGCCGACACTTGTGCGTCATCGTCTTGATCTTGCTCGGCGTCGGCATCGTCATCCGCCTCGGCCGTGGCGGCGGACTGGTCGTCAGCGCCCTCGCCGGCCTCGTCGTCATCGTCGTCCTCGGCCACGATCATGGCGCCGAAGAGTTCGTCGGCCTCTTCCTGCAACTCAGGCGCAAACAGCCCCGCCACGTCGGCCAGATGCGCGGCGTAGAGGTCGTGAACCGCATAGATGGTCTCGGCCGCCACCTCGTCCCGGTCGGGATAGAGGGCACAGGCAGCCTCGGTCAACTCGGCAATGTGGCCCGAAAGGCGCGGCAGGTCGCGGCCGGGATAGAGATCGGCATCGACCACGGTTTCCACGATCCCGCCCAGGCGCTGGGACGGGCTTTCGGCTTCCTCGGGGTTGAGGCCCGCCACGGATTCGGGCGGGGTGGCTTGCGGGTAGAGCGTGGCCAACAGGTCCAGCATTTCCTGGGCGTCGGCCAAATGCTGCTCGGTTGCGGCGCCCTTGACCTCGTCCCACAGGACGTTGACGCGTTGCAGGGCCACCCAGCCATTGGGGTATTCCCAGGGCTCCTGGCCTTCCACGGCCTCTTCATAGCCCTCGGCTACGCCCTCTTCGGCGAGCAACAGGGTGATGATGATGCCCCCGACAAAGGCCGGATCGTTGCGCAGCGCTTGCGGGATGACGGCGGCATAGGCCTGATCGAGCAGTTCACGGGCTTCGGCGATCGCCTCGGAGGCGTCTTCCCCTTCCTCGGCGGCCTCGGCCACTTCGGCCAGTGCGGCAGAGAGCGCGTCGGCCAGGTCCGCGTTCTTCTCAGCGAGCGTGCCGGCAAACCGGGCCAGCGGCGCGCCCGTCATGCCTTCGATGCCTTCGATCAACTCGTCCTCGTAGGGCGCGGCGAAGGCGCTCGCCAGATCGAGCTTGAGCGCGATCGTTTCCAGCCCGTAGGCTTGGCTGAGTTCGACCGGATGATCAAAGAACGGCGCATGGGCATATTGGGCCGTGGCCACGCCGGGCAGCGCCACCGAGCCCAGAGCCAGGGCGGCGATCAGGGTCAGGGGCTTGTTCATTGGGGCACCACGCCGACTTCGGCCGAGTGGGCGCCACGGCCCACGGCGATGTTGTTGATGACGGTGAGGCTGTCGGTGTCGATCACCGAAACGCTGTCGGACAACCCGTTGGCGGTGAACACGCGCTTGCCGTCGGGAGTGATGGCGATGCCCCAGGGGCGCCGGCCCATCTGCTCGGTGATGATCTCGACCACTGCGTTGGTTTCGGTGTCGATGACATAGACCGCGCTGGTGCCGCCGCCGGCCACGTAGATGCGCTTGCCATCGGGCGCCACGGCCAGTTCCACGGGCCGGGAATCGAGGCCCAGATTGATGGTTTGGATCACGGCCTGCTTTTCGGTATCGATCACCGAAATGGTGCCGCCGATCTCGGCCGAGACATAGGCGCGCGTGCCATCGAGCGAGAACTCGACCACGCGCGGGCGATTGCCCACCAAGAGGTGCTTGACCACCTTGTTGGCGGCAATGTCGATGATGCTGACGGTGTGGGTGGCTTCGGCCGTGATATAGGCCCATTTGTTGTCCGGGCTGACGGCGACGCCTTCGGCTTCCACGCCAACCTTGTGGATGGCGAACTGGTTGCCGGTGGCCACGTCATAGCCCGCGCCCGAAGCGATGGCTTCGAGCGACGCCCAGATCTGGGTGCCATCGGGGGACACCGCGATGCGCTCGGGATTGCCGCCGGCGCGGAACTGGCCCACCATTTCATTGGTGTCCACGTCGATGGCCAGGATCTTGTCCTCGGGCGTTTCGCGCTGGGGATAGAAATCGCTGACCGAGACATAGATGGTCTTGCCATCGGGCGAAACGGCCATGCCGCGCGGGCGCACTTCGCCCGGACGGTCTGAAATCTTGATGGTCTGGATCACTTCGCCCGAGGCGGAATCGATGACCGAGATGTCGGCGCCGAATTCATTGGCGACATAGACGCGATAGGTCTCTTCCTGCGCCATGGCCGGCATGGCCAGGGCCAGAACGGAGCCGGCAACTCCCAGCAGCATGGCGCCGATGCGCCCGGGGCGCATGAACAATCTCATCTGAAATTCTCCCTTGTGATCAATAAACTAGAAGCGGCAATGGCTCTGGCCGGCCAGATCGCCCATCTGGTCGAGCCGCTCCACCGGGTCGGTGCCCGGCATGTAGATGGCGGGCAATTCGCCCACGAGCTGGCCGCGCAGCCTGGCATCGGCGGCATCGGGGTCGATCTTGCTGAGATAGAGCGGCTGGCGCAGCTGGTGATCCCAGGGCCGGAACGAGGTGCCGATGCCCTTCCACACGTCAAACACCGAGGTCGGGGCGGTCAGGTAGGCCAGAACGGCATCACTGGCCGTGGAGCCACTGAACATGGCGGCTTCGAAAAACACTTTCACGCCCTGATAGGCCGCCCAGGCTGGGCCTTCCATGGGTTCACCGAACCGGTCCATGTAGCGGGCATTGAGTTCGCGGGCACCATAGGCATCCAGGGTCGGTTCCCAGGCGGTGGCGCGCATGCCGCTGCCCAACACCGGGGCCGCCTGGGCCGACTGGGTGAAGAATGCCCGCGTCTGGGCTTCCGGATAGGGAAAGCCGGTGACCATCAGGTCGAGCCCTGCGGCTTCCATCGCCGACAGCGCGCTCAGCTGATCCTGGGCCGAGGTCAAAAGCACGACCAGATCGGCATTGGCGTTGCGGATCTGGTCGATGACCGACCCGTCGAGCCCCGCTCCCGGAGCGATCTGCGCATGGCCCACTTCGCGAGCCCCGAAATGGCGCTCGGTGAGTGAGGTTTGCAGGCGCCGATACTGGTCGGCGGCCTCCTGGCCCTCGGCCTGCACCACGAACCAGTTGCGGAAACCGGCGCGCACATACCAGCCGGCCAGGGAATCGAGATACATGGCGGCGCTGGGCGCCACATGAAAACTGGTGGCGGCACATTCCTCGTTGCGCAGGCGATCTTCCGAGGCCTGCAGATTGGCAAAGGGTATGCCGCGCTCGGCGCTCCAGCCGCTCAGCAGTTCCGCTTCCTGGGCGGTGAACCCGCCGGCGATGGCAAAGACCTGACCGCTGTCGAGCAGGGATTGGGCCGCATCGAGGACGCCTTCACCGCTTGCTTTAATGGTTTCAACCGCAAAGTCGACAGCAAACATTTCGGCGTTGAGCGCGAACTCCTCTTGCGCCATCACCGCACCCTGGTCGGCCGCGCGGGCCACGGCGGCCTGGAGGAGATCGGACCCGGCCTCGGGCAAGATCAGACCAATATGGATCTGGCTCAGGGGTTCGTCCTGCGCCGATGAAGGACCGGCCGCACCAAGGGTTGCAACCAGCGCCACGGCGGGCAGCAGCGTCAGCAATTTAGGAATGGCTCGATCCTCCCGGCTAGGCCCGGCTGCGCCCAGGCTGCTTATCGGCACCGTCAAGGGCGCCACTTGTCGCAACTATGAAAGCCGGGATTTCAAAATGCAACCATGAGGATGGCCATTTGATAAATCTCTGCCCCCAGCAGCGGATAAAAGCTGCTTGCATCGGCAGTTTTTGGCGCTGCCCATATCTTGAGCTAAAATCAATGGCTGGACTCAAACCGCATCCAGGCACTGCCCGCCCTGCAGCACCAGCACGCGGTCATAGCCTTGGGGCACCTGGGCATGGGTGATGACGATGCCGATACGGCCGGCCAGCATCTCAGGCAGTTCGGACAGGATCTGATCGGCCAGCGGTGCATCCAGTCCCTCGGTGGGCTCGTCGAGCACGATCACGGCCGCATCGGTCAACAGGGTGCGGGCCAGGCACAGCCGCCGCGCCTGGCCCGCCGAAAGCGTGCGTCCCTGTTCGCCAAGCACGGTATCGAGCCCAAACGGAAGGCCGGCCACGAAGTCAGTCAGCCCCACGCGCGCGAGCATTGCCATCAGCGCCTCGTCGTCGGCACCGGGTTGGCCCAAGAGCAGATTGTCGCGCACCGTGTCGTAAAATACCGGGGCATCCTGGGTCATGACCATGACGGGGCCGGGTATACCGATCGTGCCCTGTTGCGGGGTGGCGAGACCCGCCAGCAACCAGGCCAGGCTCGACTTGCCCGACCCGCTGGGGCCGGTCAGGGCCACGCACTGGTCCGGTTGCACGATCAGGTCGAGGTCGCGCAGGACCGGGCGGCCGGGCTCGTGGCCAAAGGTTACGCCCGAAAGCACCATGCCATGGGTGCGTCGACGCAGGTCGGCCGCAGGCGGCGCAGCAGTACCGATCGCGGCCAGCCGCTCGGCGGCGGCGGCGGCATGGGCCAGGCGCGTGGCCCCGCGCACCAAGAGCCCACACGCCTCGAAGCTGGCGAGCACGGCCAGCACCAGCCCCACCAGCACGGGCCCGGCGAGCGCCCCCGCCTGCAAGGCGACAAGTCCGGCGACCAGGGTGCCAAACAGAGCCAGCCCGGCACAGAGCTGCACCAGCGCCCCGGCCCGGGCACCATTGCCCCCGATCAGGCCCCGTGCCGTGCCCAACCGCGCCGCTTGCGCGCCAAAGCGATCGGCAAAGCGGGCGGTGGCGCCAAACAGCACCAGATCGGCGTGGCCATCCACGGCATCGAGCCCGTATTGGCGCGCCTGTGCGGCGCTGCGGGCCAGGGTGGCGCCCGCCTGCAGGCCGGCACGCGTCACCCAGATCGGCACCAGCAGGGACGCGGCCAGGAAGGCCGGGACATAGGCCCAGAGCGCGCCGGGCAGCGCCAGGGCGAGCAGAACGCTCATACCCAACCCGGTCAGCAGCGCGGTGACGATCGGGCCAATGGCCAGCAGGAACACGGTATCGACCGCCTCCACATCGGCGACGAGGCGACTGACCAGATCGCCCCTTGAGAACCGGGCGTTCAGCGGCACCAGCGGGAAGAGGCGAGCAAACAACCAGATGCGCAATTGCGCCAGCAGCGACAGCGTCAGCCCGTGCCCGGCCAGACGCTCGCCATAGCGCGACAGGATGCGCACGAAGGACAGCGCCCGCACCCCGGCCGAGGGCACGAAGAGATTGAAGGCTGCCCCCGACGTAGCCAGCGCCGCCGCCGTCAGAAACCAGCCCGAAAGTCCCAGCAGCGCCACCCCCGCCACCAGCGTCACCAGCGCCAAGGCCACGGTGAGGAGGGCCTGGCCCCGAAACTGCACGAGGCGCGGGGCAAATCCGATGAGCGCCCTCATGCCGCGACATCCTTGTGGGTAAGGGGCGCCGGACGCAGCGCCACGATGAGGCCGTTGCCGGTGAGCCGGTAGACGCGATCCATGCGCGCGGCCACCGCTGGCGAATGGGTCACCACGATCATGGTCCGCCCCTTGGCCCACGCCATCAGCCCATCGAGCACGGAGGCCTCGGTCTGGGCATCCAGATGGGCCGTGGGTTCATCGAGCAGCACCAGGCCCGGATCGCGCAGATAGAGCCGGGCCAGCGCCAGGCGCTGCACCTCGCCGCCCGAAAGGCCCAGCCCGTTTTCACCCAAGGCGGTTTGAAGTCCATCCGGCAGGCCATGGGCAAAGGCGGTGACGCGGGCCCGCTGGGCGGCCAGCCGCACGTTGGTGTCGCAGGCGTCGGGCCGGCCCAGGCGGATATTGTCGGCCATGGTGCCGGCAAAGATATGCGGCTTCTGGCGCAACACGCCCACGCGCCCGCGCAGCGCGGCTTCCTCGATCTGGTCGAGAGCTTGGCCATCAAGCGCAATGCTGCCCCGATGCGGGCGCAGCCGGACGATGGCGTCAAGGAGGCTGGACTTGCCGATGCCGCTTGGGCCCATGATCGCGATGTGGCGCCCCGGCGCCAGCTCCAGATCGATGCCGTCTGGCCCGGTGCCCACGCCGGCTCCCATAAGGGTCAGCCGAACCGGCGCGCCCGAATGCGGCACGGCGGGCAAGGGCCGCAGCAACGGCTCGGCTGGCTTGTCGGTGAACGTTGCCAGAATGGCGTCGGCGGCGGCCAGCGCCGCGGCGCGATCATGGTAATGGGCAGCGAGCAGGCGCAACGGCTGGTAGATCTCGGGCGCCATCAATAGGCAGAACAGGCCGGTGGCCAAAGTTAGGCCTGTGGCGGGCACGGCAATCAACTGCAAAAGACTGAGCCCGATATAGAGCGCGGTTCCCGCAACGCCGAGTGCGGCGAAAAATTCCAGCACGGCGGAGCTGAGGAAGGCGATGCGCATCACCATCATGGTGCGCCGGCCCAGCTCTTGCGAGGCTGCCCCGATGGCGGCGGTTTCCGCTTCGGCCCGACCCAAAAGCTTGAGCGTGACAAGGCCCGAGAGCCGGTCGGCAAAGCGCGCGCTCAATTGGGCCAGGGCGCTCGCCTGGGCCTTGCTGGCCGCCTCGGCGCCCAGCCCGGCTAGGGCCATGAACAGCGGGATCAACGGAGCGGTGACCAAAAACAGCGTCGCCACCACCCAGTCGACCGGCGCAACCGCCAGAGCAAAGGCCAGCGGCAGCACCACGGCCTGCGCCATGGCCGGCAGATAGCGCACGAAATAGCCCTCAAGCGCCTCGACCTGGTCGATGAGGGTGCTCGCCTTCGCCCCGGCGCGGCGCTCGCCCTCCGGCACGGGCGACAGAAGCTGGGCCATCAGGCGCTGCCGCAACGCCAGCTTGATGGCCTCGCCGCCGCGCACCGCCGCCTGTTCGGCGATGAGGTTGAGCCCGATGCGCAGCACCAGGATGGTACCGGCCAGCCCGATCGGCAGCCAGAGCATGTGCAACTGCTGCCGTTCGATGATGGCGCCATGGAGCACCTGAGCCAGAAGATAGGCCTGCGGCAGCAACAAAAGCCCCGAGACGAGGGGCAGCAGCGTGCCCAGGCGCAGCCAGCCTCCCCCGGACCCTGACATGGTCTTGAGCCAGAGGGCGGCGGTGGACTTGGATGGCATGGGCAGACCCTGAAATGGCGATGCCCCGAGCTAAACACCCGATCCCGATGCAGCCTTGATGCAGATCAAGACTAGGCCTGCCATCGCCTTTTACCCAGAGCCGGTACGGCACCATGGGGGTGCCAGGCGAGGCAATCTGATGGTCGATCCCGTCGTCGTCGACCTGTCGCGGCTGCAATTTGCCGCGACGGCGATGTATCACTTCATCTTCGTGCCCTTGACGCTGGGGCTCTCGCTGCTGATGGCGATCATGGAAAGCGTCTATGTCATGACCGGCCGCAAGGTGTGGCGCCAGGCCACCCTGTTCTGGGGCGTGTTGTTTGGCATCAACTTTGCGATGGGCGTGGCCACCGGCATCGTCATGGAATTCCAGTTCGGCATGAACTGGAGCTATTACAGCCATTATGTGGGCGACGTGTTCGGTGCGCCGCTCGCCATCGAAGGGCTGATGGCCTTCTTCTTGGAAGCCACCTTCATCGGCCTGTTCTTTTTCGGCTGGGACCGGCTCAAGCCGGTGCAGCACCTGGTGGTGACCTGGCTCACCGCGCTTGGCGCCAATTTCTCGGCGCTCTGGATCCTGATCGCCAATGGCTGGATGCAGAACCCGGTGGGCGCGCGCTTCAACCCCGACACCATGCGCATGGAAATCACCGACTTCATGGCGGTGATCTTCAACCCCGTGGCCCAGGCCAAGTTCGTACACACGGTTTCGGCCGGCTATGTCACGGGCGCCGTCTTCGTCATGGCCGTCAGCGCGCTGTTCCTGTTGCAGGGGCGGCACCAGGAACTGGCCAAGCGCTCCATGGTGGTCGCGGCCAGTTTCGGTCTGGCCTCGGCGCTCTCGGTCGTCGTTCTGGGCGATGAATCGGGCTATGTCGCCACCGAGCACCAGAAGATGAAGATCGCCGCCATGGAGGCGATGTACGAGACCGAGCCGGCCCCGGCCGGGTTGACGCTGTTTGCCGTGCCCGGCGCCGACAACCGCGCCGCCTTCGAGGTGAAATTCCCCTGGATTTTGGGGCTGATCACCACGCGCTCGCTCGACCGCGACCTGCCCGGCATCACCGAATTGACCGAGCACGCGGCTCAACGCATCGCCAATGGCGTGACCGCCTATGGCGCGCTGCAGGCCATCAAGGCCGATCCTGAAGATGCCCAGGCGCGTGCCACGTTCCGAGCGACCCAGGCCGATCTGGGCTATGGGCTGCTGCTCAAGAAGTATCGCGAGGACGTACAGAACGCCACGGGCGCCGAGATCGCCCAGGCCGCGCTCGATACCGTGCCCGATGTGTGGCCCCTGTTCTGGAGCTTCCGCATCATGGTGGCGATCGGCTTCTTCTACATCGCCTTTTTCGCGCTCTGGTTCTGGAAGGCCTCGCGCCACAGGCTGGACTCCAGCCCGTTGCTGCTCAAGGCGGCACTCTGGACCATGCCCCTGCCCTGGGTCGGGGTGGAGGTGGGCTGGATCGTGGCCGAGTATGGCCGCCAGCCCTGGGTGGTGGAGGGCGTTCTGCCCACCTTCTATGCCGCTTCGGGGCTCAATTACTGGGATCTCGTGATCTCGCTGAGCTTCTTTGTCGCCCTTTATTCGGCGCTCCTGGCCGTGATGGCCTGGCTGATGGTGCGCGTCATCGCCACCGGACCGAGCGAAAAGCTCAGCATCGGCCTGTTTGATCCGGCCGAGCCTTCCCCCCTGCCCCAGCCCGCCCAATAGGAGAATGATGATGAGTGCTGTTCCACTCGACTATGAAACCTTGCGCCTCATCTGGTGGGCGCTGCTGGGGATCCTCCTGATCGGCTTTGCCATCATGGGCGGCATGGATCTGGGCGTGGGCGCGCTCTTGCCCGCCGTGGCCCGGACCGATGAAGAGCGGCGCGTGCTGCTCAACCTCGTGGGCCCGACATGGGAAGGCAACCAGGTGTGGCTGGTGCTGGGGGGCGGCGCCATCTTCGCCGCCTGGCCCCCGCTCTATGCGGCCAGCTTTTCGGGCTTTTACATCGCCATGATCGCCATTCTGCTGGCGCTGATCCTGCGCCCGGTGGGCTTCAAGTTTCGCGGCAAGGTGGCCAATCCCCGCTGGCGCCAGGTGTGGGACTGGGCCCTGTTCGTGGGCGGGTTCGTGCCGGCGCTGGTCTTCGGCGTGGCGGTGGGCAATCTCTTTCTGGGCGCCCCCTTCCGCCTCGATGAGACGCTGCGGGTGAGCTATGAGGGCAACTTCTTCGGGCTGCTGACGCCCTTTGCCCTGCTGGCGGGGCTGGTGAGCCTTGCCATGCTGGCCACGCAAGGGGCCAGCGTCATCTTTGCCCGCACCGAAGGGCCGATGGCCGAGCGGGCGCGGGTCCTGGGCGGCTGGGCGGCACTTACCACCCTGGTGCTGTTCGCGCTGGGGGGCCTGATGGCGCTGTTGGTGCTCGATGGCTATTCCATCACTAGCGCGATCAACACGGCCGGCCCTTCCAATCCTCTGGCCAAGACCGTGGTGCTGGAGCCCGGCGCCTGGCGGGCCAATTACGGCACCATTCCGGGCATGGTGCTGGTGCCCATCCTGGCCATGGCGGGCAGTCTCCTGGCCTGGTGGGCGCTGGGCGCGCGGCGCAAGCTGCTGGCGATCACGGGATCGAGCCTGGCGATCTTGGGCATCATCGCCACGGCGGGACTGACGCTCTTTCCCTTCTTCATGCCCTCCTCGATCGACCCGCAATCGAGCCTGACCGTCTGGGATGCCTCATCGAGCCAGCTGACGCTGTTCATCATGCTCCTGGCCACGCTGGTCTTCCTGCCCATCATCCTGGTCTACACCGCCTGGGTCTATCGCGTGATGGCCGGCCCGGTGACCACCACCAGCCTAAACCGCAACCCAAACGCCTATTAAGGAGCCTCCCATGTGGTATTTTTCCTGGATCCTGGGGCTGGGCCTGGCCTGCAGCTTTTCCATCCTGAACGCGATGTGGTTCGAAATGCGCGAGGATCGGCGGCTTTCGGTGTTCCAGCCGCCGCCGGATCCGACCCGCAAGACCTGAGCGCGAATTGTGCTGGAGCAAGGCGCTGGCGCGGATGCACAAGGCACCGCGCCATTGCTATAAGGCACCAGCCTTTGCCATCAGGACTTTGCCAGCATGACCCAGCCTGCCGAAACGCTGTTTATCGCCACCCCCATCGAAGCCGAGCATGTCGAGCGCATGCGCCAGGTGGCCGGAGACAGGATCAAGATCGTCTACGAACCCGACCTGTTGCCCCCCACCCGCTTCGTGGCCGACCATGGCGGCGTGCCCGGCTTCACCCGCACCCCCGAGCAGGCCGAACGCTGGCGCCGGCACCTGGCGGAAGCCACGATCCTGTTCGACATGCCCCCCGGCATCCCCCAGGGTACGGGCCTTCTGGACGTGGCTCCGAACGTCAAGTGGATCCAGACCACCAGCTCGGGCATCGGGCAGGCCCTCAAACGCCTCAAGCTGGTGGGCACCCCGGTGCACGTGACCAATGCCAAGGGCGTGCATGCCGAGCCGCTGGCGGAATTCGTGTTCGCCGCCCTGCTCAAGCACGTCAAGCAGCTCGATTTTCTGGCCCGCGAGCAGGCGGCCCACCGCTGGGAGCGCTATTGCGGCGACGGGCTGGACGGCAAGCACCTGCTGGTGGTGGGCGCGGGCCTCGTGGGCAGCCGCGTCGGGCGTCTGGGCCAGGCTTTCGGCATGACGGTAACGGCGGTGGTCAACACGCCTTCGCCCGAGCGCAAGGCCGAACTCAATGCCGATGCCGTCCATGGCCTGGCCGATCTGCGCCGCCTGCTGCCGGAAGCGGACGCGGTGGTGCTGAGCGTGCCCCACACGCCCCAGACCGAGCAACTGCTCGATGCCCAGGCCATCGCCGCCATGAAGCCGGGCGTGCTCTTGGTCAATATCGCGCGCGGCCAGGTGGTCGACGAGCCGGCGATGATCGCGGCCCTGCAATCGGGCCAGATCGGCTTTGCCGCGCTCGACGTGGCCACCGTGGAACCGCTGCCGGCCGACAGCCCGCTCTGGGATATGCCCAATGTGCTGATCAGCCCGCATTCGGCCAGCACGGTCGCCAGCGAGAATGCGCGCATCACCGAGATCTTGTGCCAGAACATGCCGCTCTATCTCGAGGGCAAGCTCGACCAGATGCGCAATGTCTTCAACAAGGAGCGGATGTACTAAAATCTTGCGTTGAAGGGCCGCAAATCCTGATAGAGCGCCTGGTAATGGGCCAGGCGCTCGCCATAGTGGTCAAAGAGCGCCGGATCCGGCGCAAAGCTGCGGTCGAACCGCACCAGCCGGCGGGTGACGGCCACGAGGTCGTCCTCGAGCCCCACCGCCGAAGCTGCCAGGATCGCGGCGCCCAGCGCTGCGGTCTCGGGCGTGGCGGCCCGTTGCAACGGACGGCCCAGCACATTGGCGCGCAGCTGGCACCAGAAATCGGACTGCGCGCCACCGCCGCCCAGATTGATCACGGCCGGAACGAGCCCTGAGGAAGCCTGCAGCGCCTCGAAGGCCCAACGCACCGACAGCGCTACCCCTTCGAGCGCGGCATGGGCCAGCTCGGGCGCGCCATGGCTGCCGCCCAGCCGCGCGAACACCCCCCGGCTGGCACTGTCCCAGATCGGGGCGCGTTCGCCCGACAGATGCGGCAGGAAGATCGGCAGATCCACGCCAGGCGCGACGGTCGCGGCCAGCGCCACCGCCTCGGCGGGCGACCGGCCCAGAAGTTGCGCCACCCAGGCCAGCGCCGCCCCGCCCGATTGGGTGGGCGCGGCATGCATGGTGATGCCGCGATAGGGCGGGAAGACGATCACGCCGGGCGTGGGGTTGAGCGTGACCGAAACGATGCCGGGAATTTCGCTGGTACCGCTCTGATACATGGCATCGCCATTGGCCACCGCCCCCACCCCGAACATGCCGGCCCACGCATCCATGGTACCCACGACCACCGGCACGCCGGCGCAGGGCAGGCCGGGTCGCACCCGCCCCACGATGGCGGTGACCTCGACCAAGGGCGGCAGGCGCTCCAAGGCACCGGGTACCAGCGCCATCAGCTCGGCCACGTAACCCGCCTCGTTGACGAGCCCCACCGCCGCGATCGGGTCGGCGGCCACCGCGCCGGTCAGCTGCAGGGTGCAGTAGTCCTTGGGCAGGAGCACATGGGCGGTCCGGGCCCAGAGCGCGGGGTAGCAGCGGGCCACATGCGCCATGCGCGACAGCGCGTGGCTGGCATCGATGGGCATGGGGGCGCCGAACCAGCCGATTTTCTGCTCCGCCGTCACCTGCGCCTCAAGGCTAGCGGCATCGGGCGCGGTGCGGGTGTCCTGCCAGGTCAGGGCCGGCAGCAGCGGCGCTCCGGCGGCATCGACAAAGACATGGGTGTTGACCTGGGAGGTAAAGCCGATGGCGAGCAGACCCGCGAGGTCATGATGGCTGGCAAAATGGGCGAGCGCGCCCAAAACGCCGTCCATCCAGTCCTGCGGCGCCTGTTCGGCATGGCCTGCCTGCGGGCGCGCCGTTCCATGGGCGTGGAGAAAACCGTCGCGTCTTTGTCCTGCCGCATCGATCAGCACCGCCTTGGTGGCGGTGGTTCCCACATCGATCCCGATGAGCAGCGTCTGCGCCATCCGCCCAATTTCCCTTGCGATTTCTTGCCCAAATCTCTGGTGGCACTTCTTGCGCTCCCCTATGGTGCGGGGCAAGAAAATTCCCGCCGGGTGCGGCCCGGCGCAAGCACCAGGGGAACCGTCGTCGCCATGACCACAACGCTCATCAAGCTCGCCACCGCCACCGCCGTGGTAGGCGGCCTCATGACCACCGGGGCGCTGGCCCAGTCGGTGGCCGTGATCACCCCCTATCTCAGCCAGCCGGGCACCCAGTTCTATGTGGAGAACTTCCAGGCCGTGGCCGCCGAAAAGGGCTGGACGGTCAACGTGATCGACACGGCCGGGGACGTCGCTGCCGTAATCAGCCGCATCGAGGACATGGTGACCCAGAACGTGGATGCCATCGTCATCAACGTCGATCCGGCGCAGGTGACCGCGGGCCTGCAGGCTGCGGCCGATGCCGGCATTCCGGTGGTGGGCATGGATGCGGGCACCGATCCGCTGCTGGTCACCAACGTCACCAGCAACGGCTATGCCATGGCCGCCGAAACCGCCACCTATGTTGCCGACCGCGTGGGCGGGGAAGGCAATGTGGTGATGTTCATTTTCGAAGCCTTCCCGCCCGTGCAGGTGCGTGGCGTGATCGCCGATGCCGTGTTCGGCAACTATCCCGACATCAATGTGCTCGACCGCGTCACCCCCGACGTGTCCGATGGCGGCATTGCCGATTCGCGCGCCAAGATGGAAGCCATTCTGGCCGCCAATCCCGAACCGGGTTCGATCAAGGCCGTCTGGGCCGCCTGGGACCAACCCGCTCTGGGCGCCTTGCAGGCCATCGAGGCGGCGGGGCGTGAGGGCGAAGGCATCGTCATCACCGGCATCGACGCCAATCCGCAGGCCCGCGAAGCCATCGCCGCCGGCGGCAATTTCGAAGCCAGTGTGGCGCAGGACTTTGCCGGCATCGGCGCCGGCACGGCCGACGCGGTGGCCCGCATCCTGGGCGGCGAAGAGATTCGCCAGCGCACCATCTACGTGCCCACCAAGCTGGTCACCGCCGCCAACGCGGCCGAATAAGGCGCAGGGCGAGGCCGGGATCGCCCGGCCTCGCCTGGGTCTTAAATCCGATCGTCAGTTGCATTTGATTTGAACCGATTGATTTGAACCGTTCGAGCATGATGCGAGACCAGCCCACACCGGCCCACACGCTGCTGGCGCGCTTTCCCGGCATCCGAATGCGCCTGCACGCCGACCGTCTTGGCGCGCAAGACCAGGGTTTGAGCCGGCACGTCATTACCGATCGCCAACAGCTCGGGGCCTTGTTCACCTCGACCAAGGCGACCTCAAAACAGGTCGACGTGTCTTTGGCAGCGCCCAACGGCTACCCTTTGCGTGTTGCCGAGCTGGCGGCTCGCCTGGACGAACTGCGTCCCTCGACCCGCTTGCCGTTCGACCAGGCTTTTGAGTCCTTCCGTTCACATCACGCCCCCATCGAACTGGAGATTCCCGCTTTTGGGCTGGAGAATGGGGAGTATCTGCTGCTTGACGGCAATCATCGCGCAGTGGGCCTGTTCCGGTCCGGCCGACCGTTCACGTTGAGGCTGTGTGCACTGGAGGCGCCGATCAACCGGCGCTATCTGATCGACCTCAAATACTGGGATCGGCCGGGCCTTGCGGGCGTTGTGCGGGCAACGGGACGTTGGAAACGTGCCATCGCCCTGGCCATTGCCTCGGCGGCGATCCTTGCTGCCTATGCCTCGGAGTGGCCCGCGCTGCTCGGCTAAGCCCGCAAAGGCGGCGCGCGTAATTCCCCTTGATTGGACGGGCCAAGTGTTGGAACAACCGGCGCCATGACCCTGCTCGCGCTCGACAACATCACCAAGGCCTATGGCGGCGCTCCGGCCTTGCGCGGGGTGTCGCTCACGGTCGAGCCCGGCGAGATCCATGCCCTGATGGGGGAGAACGGGGCGGGCAAATCCACCCTGATCAAGATCCTGGCGGGCGTGGTGATGCCCGATACCGCCAACATCGCCATTGATGGTAAGGCCGTCACGATCGACAGCCCCGCCCAGGCACACAGGCTGGGCCTGCGCTTCATCCACCAGGAATTCAACGTCGTGCCGGCCCTTTCGGTGGCCGAGAACCTGTTTTTGGGCCGCCCCTACCCCCGGCGCTGGGGCGGGCTGATCGACTGGCCCCGGCTAAACGCCACCGCCCGCGCGACGCTGGAGCGGCTTGGGATCAGCCATATCGACCCGGCCGCCCCCTTGTCGCGGCTGAGCCTGGGCGACCAGATGCTGGTGCGCATCTCAAGCGCCTTTCTCGATGAGGGCGGCGCCCCGGCCCGCCTCTACGTGCTCGATGAACCCACGGCAGCCCTGAGCCGCAGCGAGAGCCAGGCCCTGTTCAAGGTTCTGGCCGGCATCAAGGCCAGCGGCTGCTCGATCCTCTATGTCTCGCACCGGCTCGACGAGATCATGACGATCTGCGACCGCGCCACGGTCTTGCGCGACGGCACCAGTATCGACAGCGGCCGGCTGGCGGAAATCACCCATGACGACCTCGTCGCCATGATGATCGGACGGCCCGTGGGCCAGGCCTATCCAGCCCCGGCTGCCGCGCCCGGCAGTGCCGAAATGCTGCGCATCGCGGATCTGAGCCTGGGCGCCGAGCCGTTCGGGCTGACGGTGCGGGCAGGCGAAATCCTGGGCGTGGCGGGGCTGGCCAATGCCGGGCAGACCAAGCTGTTGCGCACCCTGTTCGGGGATCGCGCCAGCCGTGCGCGCATCACCCTGTCGGGCCAGCCCTACCGGCCCAGAAGCCCCGCTGATGCCTGGCGTGCGGGCGTGGCCTATGTGCCCGCCGAGCGGCGCTCCGAAGGGCTGATGCTGACCCGCCCGATCTTTGAAAATGCCACCCTGCCGCATCTGGCCGCCCAGAGTCTGGGCGGCACCTGGCTTACTCCGGGGCGCGAACGGGCGGCGACGCGCACGGCCGGCGAGCGCGTGCGGCTCAAGGCGCGCGGGCCCGACCAGCTGGCCGGAACGCTCAGCGGCGGCAACCAGCAAAAAGTGGTGTTTGCCCGCGCCCTGGCCGGTAACCCCAGGCTGTTGCTGCTCGACGAACCTACGCGCGGCGTCGATATCGGCGCCAAGTTCGACATCTACACTCTCATCCGCGACATGGCGGCCAAGGGCATGGGGGTGATCCTGGTGTCCTCGGACCTGCCCGAGCTGCTTGGCATGGCCGACCGCATCGCGGTATTGCGCGGTGGCGCCCTGATCGGGCTGCATGAGGCGGCCGCACTCGATCAGGAGCGGCTGCTCAATTTGTGTTATGGGCGGGCGCCAGCCGAGCCCGCCGCGACGGAGAGTTGATCATGCTGACCTTGTTGCGCCGCTACGGCACGCTGATCGGCTTTGCCCTGATCCTGGCCTTCTTCTGGGCCAACCTGCCCGACACCTTCATGACGGCCCGCAACTGGCTCAACATCACCCAGCAGCTCTCCATGCTGATGGTGGTGGCTGCCGGCATGACCATCGTGATGGTGATGGGCGATTTCGACCTGTCGGTGGGTTCGATGGCGAGCCTTGCCGGCATCGTGGTGGCGGTACTGTTTACGCTCGACGTGCCGATCTGGGCCGCCATCACGCTGGGCCTTCTGGTCGGGCTCGCCGGCGGAGCCTTCAATGGGGTGCTTGTAAGCTATGTGGGCATCCTGCCCTTCGTGGGCACTTTGGCCACCCTCACCATGTTTTCGGGCGCCGGCTTCCTGGTTTCAGGCGGCAAGACCATTTCAGGCCGGGCCATTCCCGAAGCCTTTGGCAGCTTTGCGCGCGGCGGCCTGCCCCTGGGCGAATGGGGCGGGGTGGCCATCAGCCTGCCCAACCTCACCATCGTGGCGCTGGTGATCGTGGCTCTGAGCTGGGTACTGCTCGAGCAGACCACCTTCGGGCGGCGACTCTATGCCATTGGCGGCAATCTGGAGGCGGCGCGGTTGGCGGGCGTGGCCGTGCGGCGGCTCAAGCTCATCGCCTTCGCCCTGGCCGGCACCAGCGCAGCGCTGGCGGGCATCATGTATGCCAGCCGCGTGGCCTCGGCCAATCCCACCCAGGGCAGCTCGCTGATGCTCAACGCCATCGCGGCGGTATTCTTGGGCTCCACCATGAGCGAGAACGGCGAACCGCGCATCCTGGCCACCATAGTGGGCGTCCTGATCCTGGGAGTTCTGGACAATGGCCTGACCCAGCTGGCGGTCGACAGCTATGTGCGCCAGATCCTGGTGGGCGGCATCATCATCCTGGCGGTGGCGGCCAGCTCGCTGACCAAAGGGCTCAAGACGCGCTGAGACCGCGCAGGTGAAACGGCATTCCCGTTAATCGGAGCAAGCGGCGAAAGACGTTTCTCCGGCCGCCCCGGCGCTGGATTGGCGATTTAGCCTGAAGGTGGAGTTCGCGCCCCGGCCGCGGTAAAACCATGCAACGATGTTGCGCGGCCGCGTCGGCGCGCAACCGCAACAGGATAGGCACCATGTCCCGCACCCTTTTGACCGCGCTGCTCTTGTCGAGCATTGCGCTGGCCCCCGCCGCCCTGGCCCAGGATTTCGATCCCAATGCCACCATCCGCATCGGCTCGCTCTATGAGCCGCAGAACCTGGACAACACCGCCGGCGCTGGCCAGGGCATCAACGAAGCCTTTAACGGCAATGTTTACGAGGCGCTGTTCCAATTGACCGACCAGGGCAGTGTGGAGCCGGTGCTGGTGGCCGATTACAGTGCCAGCGAAGATGGCCTGACCTACACCTTCACCCTCAAGGATGGCGTGACCTTCCATTCGGGCGATCCGCTGACCGCCGCCGACGTGAAATACTCCATCGAGCGCGTTACTGCTGAAGCCTCGAAAAGCTCGCGCAAGCGCAGCCTGTCCACCATCACCGGCATCGAGACGCCCGACGACAAGACCGTGGTGATCACGCTTTCGGCCCGCTCGATCTCGCTGCCCTACAACCTCTCCTATGTCTGGATCGTCAACGACGCTGCCGCCGACATCACGGCCGCCGAAGACGGCACCGGCCCCTATACGCTGGAAGAATGGCGCCGCGGCTCGGCCCTGGCCCTGGCGCGCTTTGACGGCTATTGGGGCGATGCGCCCTCCAATGGCGAAGTGATCTACCAGTATTTCACCGATGCTACGGCGCTCAACAACGCGCTGCTGACCAATGCAGTGGACGTCATCACCTCGGTGCAGAGCCCCGATTCCCTGGCCCAGTTCACCGGCAACCCCGCCTATACCGTCACCGAAGGCGCCTCAACCACCAAGGAGTTGCTGGCCTATAACGATCGGGTCGCGCCCTTCGACAACGTGCAGGTGCGCAAGGCCCTGGCCCGCGCCGTGGACAAGGCAAGGCTGCTCAACTCCATCTGGGGCGACTATGGCACGCTGATCGGCTCGTTCGTGCCGCCCACCGATCCCTGGTATGTGGACCTGACGGGCGTGGATGCCTATGACGTGGAAAGCGCCAAGGCGCTGTTGGCCGAGGCCGGCTATGCCGACGGCTTCGAGTTCACCCTCGACACCCCCGATTACGACCCCCACCCGATCGTGGCCCAGTTCCTGCAGGCCGAGCTGGCCAAGATCGGCGTGACGGTGAACATCAACATCATCACCGCCAATGAGTGGTACACCAAGATCTACCAGCAGCACGACTTTCAGGCCACGCTGCAAGAGCATGTGAACCACCGCGACATCGTGTTCTACGGCAATCCCGACTTCTACTGGGGCTACAACAACCCCGAAGTGGTGCAGCTTATCGCCGATGCCGAAGCGGCCGCCTCGGTGGACGAGCAGACCGAAAAGCTCAAGCAGGCCAACACCATCATTGCCGAAGACGCGGCCAGCAACTGGCTCTACCTCTATCCCCAGATCGTGGTGTCGGCAGCCAATGTCACGGGCTATCCGGTCAACGGGCTCAACTCGCAGTTCTTTGCCTACGACATCCAGAAGGCCAACTAAGCTTTTTGATCAAAACTGACAGGCCGGGCCGCTCGCCAGCGCGAGTGGCCCGGTTTGCCGTTCCGGGCTAGATTGCCTCGCCTCGTTCAAGGACAGCCCCGATTCTCGCCTATACGCTCCGCCGCCTGCTCATCCTCCTGATCTCGCTCTTGATCGCGGCCGTGGTGCTGTTTGTCTTGCTGCGCCTGTTGCCCGGCGATCCGGCCAATGCGCTCTTGGGCGTGGGGGCTACCGAAGCCCAGATCGCGGCGGCCCGCGCGCAGGTGGGGTCCGATCAACCGCTCCCCGTGCAGTTCGTCAGCTTTTTGGGCAATCTGGCCCGGCTCGACCTGGGCACGTCCTTTGTCAGCCGCGCCTCGGTGCTCGAAGAGATCGGCAACCGCATGTCGGTGACCCTGCCATTGACGCTGCTGGGGTTTGTGACAGCATTGGTGATCGCGGTGCCGCTGGGCATCGTGGCGGCCGTCAAGTCGCAGCGCTGGTATGGGGCGGCGATCTCGGTGGTCTCGCAACTGGGCATCGCCATTCCGGTATTCTGGGTGGGCATATTGCTCGTCACCCTCTTTGCCATCAACTTGCGCCTGCTGCCCTCGGGCGGCTTTCCCTTGCGCGGCTGGACCAATCCGGGGGAAGCGGCCACCGCCATGATCCTGCCGGTGCTGACCATTGCCCTGGTGATGGCCGCATCGCTGTTGCGCTATGTGCGGGCCGCAACGCTCGACGTGTTGGGGTCGGACTATCTGCGCACCGCCCGCGCCCTGGGGGCGAGCTTTCCCGAAGCGCTGGTCCGCCACGGGCTGCGCAACGGCGCCGTGCCGGTGATTTCCATTCTGGGCATCGAGCTGGCCAGCACGTTTTTGGGCGCCGTGGTGATCGAGCGCGTGTTCAGCCTGCCGGGGCTGGGCTCCATGTTGCTGCTGGCCATCCAGCAGCGCGATTATCCCAATGTGCAGGGGGTGCTGTTCGTCTCCACCCTTTTGGTGCTGCTGATCGGCTTTGCCGCCGACATCGTGCAGCGCCTGATCGATCCGCGCCTGCGCGACCGGGTGCGCGCACCATGAGCACGCTGACCCCGAGCCTGCCCCGTCGCAGCAGAACTTCTTTCACGCTCTGGGCCGGTCTGGCGCTGGTGGGGCTCCATGTCGCCATTGCGCTTTTGACCCTGGTGTGGACGCCCTACGATCCCACCGCCATGGCCGGGGGACGCCTGGAGGCGCCATCCTGGCTCCATTGGGCCGGCACCGATCGGCTGGGCCGCGACTTTTTCACCCAGATCATGATCGGGTCGCGCATCGCACTGGTGGTGGGCATCGGGGCGGTAGCCATAGGCGGGGTGATCGGGGTGACGCTGGGCCTGCTGGCGGCCTTTGCCAGCACCTGGCTCGACGATGCCCTGGCGGCAACGCTCGACATTCTGATCGCCTTCCCGACGCTGCTGATCGCCATGCTGGTGGTGGCCATGAGCGATACGGCGAGCCTCTTTACCGCCGTGCTGGCGCTGGGCATCGCGCTTTCGGCCATCGTGGCGCGCCTTACCCGCATCCTGGCCAAGCGCGTGCTGCTGATGGATTTCATCACCGCCGCGCGCACCTCGGGCACCTCCTGGTTCGGCATCGTGATCCAGCACATCCTGCCCAATATCTGGCCTACGCTGTCGGTCAATTTCGCGCTGCAATTCGGGCTGGCCGTGATTGCGGAGGCCTCGTTATCCTATCTGGGCCTGGGTGCGCCGCCGCCCAATGCCTCCTGGGGCCGCCTGCTGCAGGAAGCCCAGGGCACGGTCTACACCGCCCCCATCGGCGCCATCGCCCCCGGCATCGCGCTGGTGCTGCTGGTGATCGGGGTCAACCTTTTGGCCGACGGGCTGCGCGACCGCATCGACCCCACAAGGAGGGCTCGCTGATGAGCCTCCTCAGCGTGGACGATCTCACCCTGAAGCTCGATGGCAAGGTGCTGGTCTCGAACCTCTCACTGGCGCTCGAAGCGGGCGCGCGGCTAGGGCTGATCGGGGAATCGGGCTCGGGCAAATCGCTGACAGCCATGGCCGTGACGGGCCTGTTGCCGGGCAATATCAGGCCTTCGGGCAGCATCGTCTTGGGCGGCCAGCAGGTGATCGGAGCCCCCGAAAGCACGCTCAACCGCCTGCGCGGCACGCGGGTGGCCGTGGTGTTCCAGGAGCCCCTGACGGCGCTCGATCCGCTGATGCGGGTGGGCCGGCAGGTGGCCGAACCGCTGCGGCGCCGAGCGCTGCGCGATGGCAACCCACTTTCGGGCACACAAGTGCAGGCAGCCGTGCTGGCACTGCTCCATGACGTCGCCCTGCCCGACCCTGAGCGCATCCTTGGGGCCTATCCTCACGAACTGTCCGGCGGCCAGCGCCAGCGCGTCGCCATCGCCATGGCGCTGGCCTGCCGCCCGGACCTGTTGATTGCCGACGAACCCACGACGGCGCTGGACGTGACCACCCAGGCGGACATTCTGGCCCTCCTGGACAGGCTGGTGCGTGACAGAGGCATGGCGCTGCTCTTTATCAGCCACGACCTGCCCGTGGTCGCCAGGATTGCCCAAGAGGTGGTGGTGCTGCGCCAGGGCGAGGCGGTGGAACGCGGGCCGGTGCACGCGGTGTTCACCCACCCCGCCCATGACTATACCAAGGGGCTGGTGAGCGCGGCCCACGCCTTCGACAGCGCCTTGGGAGGCCGGCCATGAGCGTTATGGTGGAGGCCAAGCGGCTGGGTTTTGCCTACCCGGGCGGCAAGACCGTGCTCGAGGACGTATCGCTCACCATCACGGCTGGCCAGAGCCTGGGCATCGTAGGAGAATCGGGCTCGGGCAAGACCACGCTGCTGCGCCTGCTGTTGGGACTGATCCGACCCAGCCAGGGCGAAATCCGCTTCAAGGGCGAACGGCTCGAACCGCGCGATGGCGGCTTCATGCGCCGCTACCGGGCCCAGGTGCAGGTGGTGTTCCAGGACCCCTATTCCTCGCTCGATCCGCGCCAGAAGATCAGCGCCATCGTGTCCGAGCCGCTGCGCTCGCTGGCCATTGCCGGAGATCACGGCCAGATGGTGACGACGGCCCTGGCTTCGGTAGGGCTGCAAACCGATATCGGCAATCGCTATCCCCACGAGTTCTCCGGCGGCCAGCGCCAGCGCATCGCCATTGCGCGCGCCATCGTCGCCCGGCCCGACCTGCTCTTGGCCGACGAGGCGGTGAGCGCCCTCGATCTCTCCACCCGCATCCGCATCGTGGAGCTGTTCAAGAGCCTCTCCCAGGAGATGACGCTTGCCTTCGTCTCCCACGATCTGGGCGCGGTGGCCGCCGTATGCAGCCAGATCGTGATTTTGGAAAAAGGCCGGATCGTGGAAGCGGGCGCCACCGGCGACATTCTGGCCCGGCCGAGCCATCCCTATACCCAGCGGCTGCTGGCCAGCGTGCCGCGCATGCCAAGATGAAGGAAGATCCCATGTCCGCTGACGACGACTATGCAAGCAAGCTCCAGGCTTGGAAAGAGGATCGGCTGGCCAAGCTCAAGGCCCCCGATGGCTGGCTCAACATCACCGATCGCTTCTGGCTTTCGCCGGGTGCGCAGAGCTTTGGCACCGCGCCCGACAACGATCTGGTGCTGTCGGTGGGACCGGCCCATGCCGGCTCGCTAAACCAGGACGAGGCGGGCGGCGTCACCTTCACCCCAGCCGAGGGCGGGGCGCCGGTGGTGCTCGAAATCAACAAGCAGCGCCCGCCCAAGTTTACCGTGGGCACGCTCTTGTGCGAGATCACCACGCTCAATGGCGAGAATGCGCTGCGCATTCGCGACACCGCCTCCACCGCACCTGCCGCGCTGGGCGAAATCGACGCCTATCCGGCCGATCCAACCTGGCGCAAGCTGGCGCGCTGGGTGCCGCTGGATGCGCCCATGGGCGTGACCGTGGATACGACCAAGGCCATCCCCACCGATGTGGAAGTGACGCACAAGGCGGTTTTCGAACACGAGGGGCAGACTTACGAACTGATCGCCACGCACGGCACGCCGCAAGCCCCGCAATTCGTGATCCGCGACCTGACGTCGCGCGACACGACTTATCCCGCCTCGCGCTTCGTCTATGGCGAAGAGGTGGGGGCCGATACCATCGTTCTAGATTTCAACAAGGCGATCAACCCGCCCTGTGCCTTCACCGAACACGCCGTGTGCCCGCTGCCGCCGCCGCAGAACGTGCTGGCCCTGCGCATCGAAGCTGGCGAGAAGCGCCTGCCGGGACATTGACCGGGCGGGCCGCCCCTATTCGCGATGATAGGGGTGGCCCGACAAGATGGTGGTGGTGCGATAGAGTTGCTCGGCCAGCATGATGCGCACCAATTGGTGTGGCCAGGTGAAGGGCGAGAACGAGAGCACCAGATCGGTGGCAGCGATCAGTTCGGGATCGAGCCCATCGGCGCCGCCGATGACAAAGCTCAGCGCGGCGCGGCCATCGTCGCGCCAGCGCTCGATGCGACGGGCAAAAGGTTCGGACCCCATGGACTTGCCGTGCTCGTCGAGCACTACCAAGAGGGTTTCGCCCAGAGCGGCGCGAATGGCGCGCGCTTCTTCGGCCTTGCGGGCCGGGGCGCTGCCGGCGCGCGATTCGGTCAGCTCGGTAACGTCGAACCCCGTGAGCGCCAGGGGCTTGCCCGATTGGCGCGAGCGTTCGAGGTAGCGGGCGGCCAGCTCACGCTCGGGGCCCTGTTTCATGCGCCCCACGGCCACGATCCCGATGCGCATCAGCGGCGCTCCTTGTTCGTGGCGTCGTGCGGCCGTAGGAGGAGGCCTAAAAGGCCTCCGCCCAACTCAGTTGGCTTCGCTGGAAAACTCGGCCTGCCACATCTTTTCGAGATTGTAGAATTCGCGCACTTCGGGGCGGAAGATGTGGACGATCACGTCGCCTCCATCCACCAGCACCCAGTCGCAATGGGGCATGCCTTCCACGCGGGGCTTGTCGAAACCGTTCTCACGCAAGGCCTGGGCCAGCTGATCGGCCACGGCGCCGACATGGCGATGCGAGCGGCCCGAGGTCACTACCATGTGATCGGCCAGCGAGGACTTGCCGGTGATGTCCACGGCAACCGTATTCTCGGCCTTGGCATCATCCAGGCTTTCGAGCACGACGTCGATCATGGAGCGAAGAGGGACGATCTCGGCGGACGCGGCAGCGTCGGCGGGCTTGTTCTGGGGTGTGAGAGCCATCAGCAACGGCCCTTACCCCGAGCATCATGTGCGCGGGTCATGCGGTCAGCATAAATCCTTGGTTTTGAGTTGGGTCGACGGCATTGAACGCGAAAACGTCAAGCGCTCTGTTCCCGTTCCTCGTGACAATATCACATGCGCAATATGGCTTGCCAACATGACAAGTGCAAGTGTGCTGCGCTATCTTTGCGCACCCTGCCCATTACTGTTGCGAATTGCGGTGGAGGACTGGCCCGACATCAGCCCGTGCAAATACACCCAGGCCGGTGGATTCTGGCCCGCCAGCAGGGGGGCATCGGCCTGGTCGAGCCGCCGGTTGCCAAGCCATTGGGCCGCCCGCGAGCCGGGCGCCAGGCGCGAGGAGCCGGGGCGCACATAGACCGCAATAGGCATCAGCCGGGCGATGTCGCGCCAGCGCTCCCAGCGGTGGAAGCCCACCATATTGTCCGCCCCCATGATCCAGACCAGGCGCCGCCCCGGCAGGCGCGCCTTGAGAAAATGCAGGGTATCATAGGTAAAGCGAAAGCCATGGGCGGCCTCGAACCCGGTAACCTTGACGCGCGGATTGGCCGCCAGCTGTCGCGCCGCCTTCACGCGCTCGGCAAGCGGAGCCAATCCGGCATGGGATTTGAGCGGATTGCCGGGCGACACCAGGAACCACACCGCATCGAGCCGCAGGCGCTTGAGCGCCTCTTCGGCCACCAGCATATGGCCCTCATGGGGCGGGTTGAAGCTGCCCCCGAACAGGCCGATGCGCATGCCGGGCGCGGAGGCGGGCAGCTCGGTAATGCCCGCCATGGGCGTGCGCGGCGCAATGGGTTTCAAAGGCGCTGATCTTTCGCAATGAGGCTGTGCGCCCTCAGGGCCGTAGCTGGCCCTGGCCGTGCACGAGATACTTGAAGCTCGTCAGCTGCTCCACGCCCACCGGCCCGCGCGCATGCATCTTGCCCGTGGCAATGCCGATTTCGCCGCCAAAGCCGAATTCGCCGCCATCGGAGAACTGGGTGGAGGTGTTGTGCATCAGAACGGCCGAATCCACCTCGTTGAAAAAGCGGGCGACCGCCTGGGCGTCCTCGGCCAGGATCGCCTCAGTGTGATGGGAGGAATAATGTTCGATATGGGCAATGGCCGCCCCGACATCGTCCACGATCTTCACCGAAATGATCGGCGCTTCATATTCGGTATGCCAATCTTCCTCGGTGGCGGCAACGGCGCCGGGAATGCGGGCCAGCACCGTCTCGTCGCCCCGGATCTCGCAACCCTTGGCCACCAGCGCCGCGATGACCGGTTGCAGATGGGTGTCCACCACATCCTTGTGCACCAGCAGCGTCTCGGCGGCCCCGCAAATGCCGGTGCGCCGCATCTTGGCGTTGAGCGTGACCTCGACGGCCAGATCGAGCTTGGCGGATTTGTCGATATAGACGTGGCAAATGCCTTCGAGATGGGCAAAGACGGGCACGCGCGCCTCGTCCTGCACGCGCGCCACCAAGGTCTTGCCGCCGCGCGGCACGATCACGTCGATGCCACCGTCCAGCCCCTTGAGCATTTCGCCCACCGCCGCGCGGTCGCTGACCGGCACGAGCTGGATGGCATCGCCCGGCAGGCCGGCCTGTTCGAGCCCTTGCACCAGGCAGGCATGGATGGCGCGCGAAGAGTGCGTGGAATCGGACCCGCCGCGCAGGATTACGGCATTGCCAGCCTTGAGGCACAGCGCCCCCGCATCGGCGGTGACATTAGGGCGGCTTTCGAAAATCACCCCGATCACTCCGATGGGCGTGCGCACGCGCTGAATGTGCAGCCCGTTGGGGCGGTCCCATTCGGCCATCACCGCCCCCACCGGATCGGGCAGCTCGGCAATGGTGCGCAGGGCATCGACAATGCCCTGCAGGCGCTTGGCATCGAGCTTGAGCCGATCCTGGAAGGCCGGGGACATGCCCTTTTCCCGCGCCAGTTCCAGATCCAGCGCGTTCGCGGCCAAAATCTCGTCTTGATGGGCCGCGATGGACTGGGCCGCCCCCACCAGGGCCGCATGCTTGCGCTCGGCACTGGTCCTGGCCAGGACGCTGGCGGCGGCCCGGGCCTTGCGGCCCATCTGGAGCATCAGGCCGGCCAGCTCGGTCTCGGTGATCATCTGGTTCATAGGCCCATGCTCTCGGCTTGCGTTAACAGCACCAGATTGTCCCGATGCACGATTTCGGCGCGATTGCCCACGCCTAGAAGATCGATGACGCTGGCGCCCTTCTTGCCCTTGACCAGCCGGGCTTCCCCGCTGTCGAGGCTCACCAGCCCGCGCGCGATCTCGCGACCTGCCTGATCCAGGATAGCCACCGCATCCCCGCGTGAAAAGTCCCCGCTGACCCGGGTGACCCCGACTGGCAACAGGCTGGTGCCCTTGAGCAGGGCCAGCGCGGCGCCGGCGTCCACCGTCAGATGGCCGGCCACTTCGAGCGACCCCATGATCCAGCGCTTGCGCGCATGGGCCCGGCTTTCGGCGGCGGCGAACAGGGTGTGGCGCGTGCCCTCCATCAGGGCGCGCAAAGGATGGTCATGCGTGCCCTTGGCGATCAGCATGGCGGTGCCTGCTTGGGTCGCGATCTTGCCCGCTTCCACCTTGGTGGTCATGCCCCCCCGCGAAAGATGGCTGGCAGCCCCGCCCGCCATGGCCTCGATTTCGGGCGTAATCTGGGGCACGAGCGGCAGGTGCCGGGCGTCGGGGTCCTTGGCCGGGGGCGCGGTATAGAGCCCGTCGATATCGGACAACAGCACCAGGGCATCGGCCTCGATCATGGTGGCGACGCGAGCCGAGAGCCGGTCATTGTCGCCATAGCGGATCTCGGCGGTCGCCACGCTGTCGTTCTCGTTGATGATGGGCACGGCGCCCAGGCTCAGCAGCGTGGTGATGGTGGTGCGGGCATTGAGATAATAGCGCCGCTCCTCGGTGATATTGGGGGTGATCAGGATCTGCCCCGTGACGATGCCGTGCTGGCTCAGGCACTCGGCCCAGGCCTGGGAGAGAGCGATCTGCCCGGCGCTGGCGGCGGCCTGGCTCTGGTCGAGCGGCAGGCTCAGCGCGTCGAGCTTGAGGATGCGCCGCCCCAGGGCGATGGCGCCTGAGGAAACGATCACCACGTCCCGGCCCTCGGCCTTGAGGGTGGCGATATCTGCGGCAAGGCTGGCCAGCCACTGGCTGCGCAGCTTGCCCGTCTTGCCATCGACCAGGAGAGCCGAGCCGATCTTGATGGTCAGCCGACGATAGGGCGCCAGCGCATTCATGTCAGAATAACCCCTAAACGACACCCGCCCCGGCACCGGGGCGCAAAAGCTGCGATTTCAGTTTGCGCGACGGCTCAGGGCGCCCAGTGCGGGTCCACGGCGCGGCGGGCCGCCTCCACGCGCGCCGCCTTGGCGTCGTCGAGCACGCCCAGCACCCCATAGAGCACGTCGGGCACGCCCTGCCCCGTGACGCCCGATACGGTCAGAACGGACTGCCCGCTAAGCTCTGCCAGGATGGCGCGCTTTTGGGCGATCTCGTCATCGTCGAGCGCATCGATCTTGTTGAGCACGACCAGTTCGGGCTTGTCGGCCAGGTCTTCGTCATAGGCGAAAAGTTCGTTGCGGATGGTGCGATAGGCCAGCTCCACATCCTCCTGGGTGCCATCGACCAGATGGATCAGAACGCCACAGCGCTCGACATGGCCCAGGAAGCGATCCCCGATGCCCGCCCCTTCGCTGGCCCCTTCGATCAGGCCAGGAATATCGGCCAGAACGAAATCGCGCTCTCCGATGCGCACCACGCCCAGATTGGGATGCAGGGTGGTGAAGGGATAATCGGCGATCTTGGGCTTGGCCGCCGATACGGCAGCCAGGAACGTAGACTTGCCGGCATTGGGCAGGCCGACCAGGCCCGCATCGGCAATCAGCTTGAGCCGCAGCCAGATCCACTTGTCCTGTCCCTCCTGGCCAGGATTGGCATGGCGAGGGGCCTGGTTGGAGGAGGTCTTGAAATGGGCATTGCCGAAGCCGCCATTGCCGCCCTTGAGCAGCACTACGCGCTGGCCCACCTCGGTCATGTCGGCAATCAGGGTGTCGTTATCGTCTTCCATCACCTGGGTGCCCACCGGCACGCGCAACACCACGTCCACGCCATCGGCGCCGGTGCGGTTCTTGCCCATGCCGTGAGTGCCGGTCGCGGCCTTGAAATGCTGTTGGTAGCGATAATCGATGAGGGTGTTGAGCCCATCGACGCATTCCACCACGACATCGCCGCCCCGGCCGCCATTGCCGCCATTGGGGCCGCCGAACTCGACGAATTTTTCGCGCAGGAAGGACACGCAGCCGGCCCCGCCGTCGCCCGCCCGGATATAGACTTTGGCCTGATCGAGAAATTTCATGATGGGTCTCTGCCGTCGCTGCGCCTGGCCATCCAGGTCGCGCGGGTCAATTGAGTGTCGATATGGCGCAGCTCCTGCCCGCGTGCAAGGCACATCAGGCTCGACTGGCCGGCGATGGTGAAACCGAGCTTGCGCTGGATGGCCAGCGAAGCCTGATTGAAATAAAACACGCCCGAGGTGAGCCAGGCATGGCCGGTGGCCGGAAAATACCAGTCCAGCGCTCCCGTGACCGCCTCGGTCATGATCCCCCGGCCCCAGAACGGCCGCCCCAGCCAATAGCCGATTACCGGCTGGCGCTGCCCCCCGGTGTGGAAGCCGACGATGCCGCTGGCCTCGCCATCGATCTCGATCACCAGGCTGGTCTCGCTGGCCGGCAGATCGGCGTGGCGCGTGCGCAGCCAGGCCTTGGCATCGGCCAGCCGGTAGGGAAACGGCACACGCGCCAGATTGCCGGCCACCTCGAAATCGTTGAGGTAATAGGCGACCGGTTCTGCATCCTCGGGGCGGGGCAGGCGCAGCACCAGCCGCTCGGTGACAAGCGCAAGGCTCATGGCGTGACCTCCAGCCGATAGTCGGCGACGGGCTTGCCCTGATGGGGCCCTTCGGCAGCCAGCCCCTCGGCCAAAAGCCTGAAGCCGAGCTTTTCGAGCACGCGCCGAGACGCACCATTGCTGGCAAGTGCCCTGGCGGCCAGCGCGGGAAACTGCCCGGTAGCCCGGGCTGCCGCGACCAGCGCCCATGCGGCCTCGGTGCCAAAACCCCGGCCCCAGAAAGGCTCGCCCAGCCAATAGCCCAGCTCGGGCTCGGTGCCGGGATGGAAGTGAATGCCCACGCATCCGATGAAGGCGCCGGTCTTGAGGGTCACCGCATAGGCCCTTTCGCTTTGCCGCTGCGCCACGATCTCGATGAAGCCGATGGCGTCGGCCCTGGTATAGGGGTGGGGCAGCCGGGTCAGCACCTGCGCCAACGCCTTGTTGTTGGCCAGGTGCGCCAGTTCGGCAACATCGGCCCGCATCGGCGCCCGCAGGATCAGGCGCGGCGTTTCGATACGCTGGGGCAGAACGTTGCGGGGATCGTTGCGCATGAGACGAACCAAAGACGAAAAAGGGAACCGGACGACCGGCTCCCCTCATGCAGCTTTCGCTTTGCCTTATGCTGCCGGAAGAGCGGATCCGGCAGCGCAAGCCTGCCGTTATTCGGCGGCTTGAGCTGGGTCGACGGAAACGAAGACGCGCGAATTGGCGCGGGTGCGGAAGCTCACCTTGCCGTCCACGAGCGCGAAGATGGTGTGGTCCTTGCCCAGGCCGACGCCCACGCCGGGATGCCACTTGGTACCGCGCTGGCGGATGATGATGTTGCCGGCCACGACGGCTTCGCCGCCGAACTTCTTGACGCCAAGACGGCGTCCGGCGGTATCGCGACCGTTGCGGGAGGAACCGCCTGCTTTCTTATGTGCCATGAGAGTGTGTCCTTATTCCTGGTCGTCGGCCTTGGGCGCTGCCTTCTTGGCAGCCGGCTTCTTGGCGGGCTTCTCGGCCGTCTCGCCTTCGGCGGCGACCTTCTTGGCGGCGGGCTTGCGCGCCGGCTTGGCGGCAGACTCGGTCGATGCGGCCTCGCTCACGCCTTCGGTGGGAGCGGCGGCAGCGCGCGCGGGAACGGCAGAAGGCTGGGCACCGCCGGTCAGGATCTCGGTGATCCGCACGGTGGAAAGCAGCTGACGGTGGCCGTTGCGGCGACGGTAATTGTGGCGACGGTTCTTCTTGAAGATGATGACCGTCTTCTGCTTGCGGGTTTCCACCAGCTCGGCAGCGACCAGCGCGCCTTCCACCAGCGGCAGACCCAGCTCCTCGCCCACCATCAGCACCTGGTCGAAGGTGACGATGGAGCCGGGCTCGGCGTCGAGCTTTTCAATTTTGATGATGTCGTTGGCGGCAACTTTGTATTGCTTGCCGCCCGTCTTGATGACTGCGAACGTCATTATTTCATACCGGCATGGTGATGCCGGCCCCTTGTTCGCGCTCTGTGGCGCCGCGGTTCGGCCCTAACCCCGCGGTCTTTACTGTCTATGGCACCCTGAGTGGGCGCTGGCCTGCCTCGAACGGCGATGTTCAAACGAAAGCTGCGCGCAGGTCGCCCGGCACGCATCGGGGCTGCTTATGGCGCCATCGCGCCGGCAAGTCAACCGGGCCCGTGTCGCCAGGGCCTTGCCCACACCGCGACACAATAACATCGTCTAAACCATTTTCACACTAATGTGCCGAGTGGTTTATAAGAGCGTGGAGCGTTGATGACGGTCATATCCGTCCGGGGCGTGGTCAAAAGAGCCGCGGGGCCATGCCTTGCGCTATGGGCTTGCCTATTGGTCGCACCGGCCCTGACGCAGGAAGCCGCGCCAGCGGTGGACGCCCCCCAGACTTCGGCGACACCACCGGCGCCTTGGGCACCCTTTGATTTCCTCAACCCCGGCGCGGGACTGCGGGGAAGCCTCGACGCACCCGCGCCCATCAGCCAGACGTTGAGCGAGGTGGAAGCCAATCGCGAAACCCTGCGCGGCATAGAAGAATCCATCACGCTCAGCCAGGAGCGGCGCGACCAGCTGCGCGCCGAGATCGAGGAGTTGAGCGGGGACCGCGCGCGCCAGAGCGCCGAGTTGATTGCGGCGGCCCAACGAGTCAAACTCGCCGAGATCGAGATCGGGGCGATGGAAGAGCGCCTCTCGAGCCTGTTGACCGCACAGGCCGAAGTGCGCGAGCGGCTCGACGGCGCCGATGCCCAGGTGGGCAATCTCTTCGCCGCGCTAGAACGCATTTCGCGCAATCCGCCACCGGCGCTGATCGTCAACCCCAATGACGCGCTGGGCTCGGCGCGCAGTGCCATGTTGCTCTCGGCCATCCTGCCCGAACTGCGGGCCAAGGCCGAGGCCGTGGCCGCCGATCTGGAACGTCTCGACGACATCAAGACGGCAGCGCTTGAAGAAGAAGCGCAGCTGCGCGCCAACCACGCCATTCTGGAAGAAGAACAGCTCAGGATCGCCACCCTGATCACGGCGCGCAACCAGGGTGTCAACCGCGTGACTGCCGAGCTCGAGGCCGAGGAGGCCGAAGCGACGCGCCTGGCCGAGCGCGCCACCTCGCTGCAGGGGCTGATCGAAACGCTCTCGACCCGCATTTCGGCCGTGACCGAAGCGGCCGCAGCCGCCGCTGCCGCCAATGCGGGCGGCCCCACGCCCCAATTGTCGCCCGAAACCATCCGCATCGCGCTGGCCAATACCGAACGGGCCGAACCGGCGATCCCCTTCTCGTCGGCACGCGGCTATCTCAACATGCCCGCCAACGGCACCGCCGTGCTCGATTATGGCGCCAGCGACGGCTTTGGCGGCATTTCCCAGGGGCTGGCCGTGATGACGCGGGCCGGTGCGCAGGTAGTGGCGCCCGCCGATGGCTGGGTCATGTATAAGGGCAAATACCTCAATTACGGCGAAATCGTCATTCTCAATGCCGGGCAGGATTATACGATCCTGCTGGCCGGACTGGAGGCGGTGAGCGTCAATATCGGCCAGTTCGTCCTGATGGGCGAGCCGGTGGGTACGATGGGTTCACGCACAATTGGCCGGACCATCACCACCAGTGCTGGCAACTCCCGTCCGACGCTTTATATTGAGATGCGAAAATCGAACGCGCCCATGGATCCGACCGGCTGGTGGGCGAGCCAAGCGACCTCAACCCAGAATGGATAGACCACATGCGTTTTAAGCCCTTGCGCACCGCAGCGCTCAGCGTCCTGCTTCTGGGGACGAGTTTTGCGATTTACCCGCTGGTGGCACAGGAAGAAACGACGATCGGCCAGGGTCCGCGCGAACCTGCCGAGGTCTATTCCGACCTCAACCTGTTTGGCGAGGTGTTCGACCGCATCCGCTCCGAATATGTCGACGCGCCCGATGAGCGCGAACTGATTCGCGCCGCCATCCAAGGCATGCTGACCTCGCTCGATCCCCATTCGAGCTATCTCTCCCCCGAGAGCTATACCGAGATGGAGCAATCCAATCGCGGCCAGTTCGGCGGCCTGGGCATCGAGGTGACCATGGAAGAGGGTGTGGTCAAGGTGGTCTCCCCCATTGACGACACTCCGGCAGCGCGCGCCGGCATCCTGCCCGACGACCTGATCGTCGAAATCGGCGGCGAGGAAGTGCTGGGCATGACGCTGGACGAAGCGGTCGAGCTGATGCGCGGCGAGATCGGCACCGAGGTGGACATCGTGGTGCAGCGCGAAGGCGCGCCCGATCCGCTCGAATTTACCTTGGCGCGCCAGATCGTGCCGGTCCGTGCCGTGCGCTGGTCCATGGAGGGCGATATTGGCGTTCTGCGCCTGTCGCGCTTCTCCGAGCAGGCCTATATCGGCATCAAGAACGCCATCGACGACATCTACGAGGAACGTGATGGCGTGGCGCCCAAGGGCCTGATCCTGGACCTGCGCAACAATCCGGGCGGGCTCGTCGATCAGTCCGTCATGGTGGCCGATGCTTTCCTCGAGCGCGGCGGCGTGCTGCTGACCCGGGGCCGCCAGGCTTCGGAAAGCTCGCGTTACGATGCGGCTCCCGACGAGCTGGACAAGCTGATCGCCGATGTGCCGGTGGTGGTGCTGATCAATGGCGGCTCGGCCTCGGCGGCCGAGATCGTGGCCGGTGCGCTGCAGGACCAGAAGCGCGCGACCCTGGTGGGCACGCGTTCCTATGGCAAGGGTTCGGTGCAGTCCATCATCGCCCTGGGCCAGAACGGCGCCATGCGGCTGACCACGGCGCGCTATTACACGCCCAATAACCGCTCGATTCAGGCAGCTGGCATCCAGCCCGACATTCTGGTGACCCAGGAAGTGCCGCCCGAGTTGCAGGGCCGCGACGAGATCATCGGCGAGGCCGGGCTGGCCGGCGAGATCGGCGGGGGCACCGAAGAGCGCGCCACCACCGGATCCTCGGTCTATGTGCCGGTGGAAAAGGAGAAAGATACCCAGCTCCAATACGCCCTCCGGCTGATCAATGGCGAAGAGACCAACGCCGCCTTCCCGCCCGATTCGGACGGCTGACACCCAAACGGTTCTGGTGATGCTATGAACGCGGGGCCGGCGCATCGGCGATGATTCGATGCCCGGCCGATAGCATTGAGAGCTCCAGGGAGACGATTTCAGGCCATGGCGGTTGAGCGCGAGGAAAGCGAGCTTGATGCCCCGCTGACGCCGCGCGGCCGCAAGCTGCCTGCCAAGTCGGAACGCGAGCCGGGGGCCACGCCTCTGACCCTCAAGAGCCTGCCCATTGCCCGCGTGCTGTTCGCCGCAAGCATGGTGATCGTGCTGATTTTTGCCGGCCGTGTGCTGCTCGTGCGCGATCCTGAAGGCGGGCGACCCAGCGCCGAAGCGGTTGTCGCCAGCGCCCGCGATGCCAATCCCATAGTTGCCGAGACCCTGCCGCCTGGAGGCTCGATCATTTCGATCGGCCCCGAAAACCCGGTGTCCGGCCCGCTGGTGACGCGGGTGGACGACGAGATCCTGCCTGTGACCGGCGCCGAGCCGCCCGGTCTCGACCCATTGCCCGAACTCGTCGAAGCGACACCGCACGGGCCGATTCCCCGCATCGGGGCAAGCGGGCTGACCCCGTTCCAAGCCTATGCCAATGGCAGCCAGGCTGCGGCGGGAAGCGGGCCGCCCATTGCCATCGTCTTGACCGGCATGGGCCTGAATGAGCAAGCCACGCTCGACGCCATCGCGCGCCTGCCCGCGCCTGTGACCCTGGCATTTGCGCCCTATGGCGACAGCCTGGCGGCGAGCGTCGGCCAGGCCCGCAGCGATGGCCATGAGGTGATGCTGCAATTGCCCCTCGAGCCGTTCGACTATCCCGACAACGATCCCGGCCCCGAAACCCTGCTTACCGGCCAGCCGGTGCGGGCCAATCTCGACAAGCTGGTGTGGCTGATGGCGCGCATGGGCGGCTATTTCGGGGTGATGAACTATATGGGCGCCCGCTTTACCGCCTCGGGTGCTGATTTTTCGCCCATGATGGAGGAACTGGGCGCGCGCGGCCTGGGCTATCTGGACGACGGCACCTCCAACCGCTCGATCGCGGCGCAACTGGCGGCCGGCAATCAGGTGCCCTTTGCCCGCGCCGACATGATGCTCGATGCCAATCCCAGCCGCGCCGCCATCATTGCCGCGCTCGACCGTCTGGTGGGCCGCGCCGGCGAAGCCGGCAGCGCCATCGGCATTGCCTCGGCGCTCCCCGTATCGATAGAGACCATAGCCGAATGGGCTGGCACTGCCTCGGCCCGCGGCATCAACCTCGTGCCCGCCAGCGCCTTGATGAAGAAGTGAGATCATGAGCGACAAGACCAGCTTGCGCCAAACCCTCCCCTATCGCGACTGCGTGGGGGTAGCCGTATTCAACGCCAAGGGACAGGTGTTCATGGGCCGCCGCATGCCCGAAGACGATCCGGAGGACAATTCCGAACAGGGCGCCCCCTGGCAGATGCCCCAGGGCGGCATCGACCAGGACGAGCCTCCGTTGACCGCAGCGCTGCGCGAGTTGTTCGAGGAAACCAATATCCGCTCGGTGGAGCTCTTGGCCGAAGCCCCCGAATGGATCCATTACGACCTGCCGGACGAAGCCCTCGGGATCGCCTTCAAGGGCAAGTTTCGCGGCCAGCGCCAGCGCTGGTTCGCCTTCCTGTTCAAGGGCGACGAGGCCGAGATCGACGTCGATGCCCCCGGCGAGGGCAAGGTGCCTGCCGAATTCGACGCCTGGCGTTGGGAAGCCCTGGAGCGCGCGCCCCAGCTGATCGTGCCGTTCAAGCGCGATGCCTATCTGGCCGTGGCCGCCGCCTTCGCCCACGTGCCGGCCATGGTGCATGAGCGGCTGGGCGCATGAAGACCATCGGTTTGATCGGGGGCATGAGCTGGGAATCGAGCGCCCACTACTATCGGGTGCTCAATCAGGAAACGGCGCGTCGGCTGGGCGGCCTGCATTCGGCCCCCATCCTGCTCCATTCACTCGATTTTGCGGCCATCGAGGCCCTGCAGGCCGCTGGAGACTGGGATGGCGCCGGCACCATCCTGGCCCGTTCGGCCAAGGCTCTGGAAGCGGGCGGTGCCCAGTTGATCGGGCTGGCCACCAACACCATGCACATCGTGGCCGACACTATCGCTGCGGCCACCAGCCTGCCCTTCGTGCACATTGCCGACCCCACGGCCCAGGCCCTGCTGGCCGATGGCTTCACCAAGGTGGGCCTGCTGGGCACGCGCTTTACTATGGAGCTGCCGTTCTACAAGGAACGGTTGGCAGACTCGGGCCTGGAGGTGTTGACCCCGGAGGTGGACCGCACCAACCTTAACGGCATTATTTACGAGGAGCTGTGCCGGGGCATCGTGCGCGATGCCTCCCGGCAGGTCTATGTCGCAGCCATTGAAAAATTGGCGCACCGGGGTGCCGAAGCGGTGATCCTGGGTTGCACCGAGATCGGCATGCTCATCGACGATGCGGTGAGCCCCCTGCCCGTCTATGACACCACCGATCTGCACGCCAGGGCGCTGGTCGACTGCGCCCTGGCCTGAGAGTTAGAACTAGAATTCCGCCCATTCGTCCAGCGCAGCATTGCCTTTGCTGAGATAGGCCCGGCTGGCCCGGGCCACCTTCTGCTGCAAGCCCCGAGCGTTCTCGAAGCCGGCGGGACGATGCGCGGGGGCCGCCTGCGTTTCCTCGAGATTGAACACGGCCACCACCTTGTCCAATTCGGCGGCCTGAGCCTCGGTCTGCTCGATGGCCGCATTGGTTTCTTCCACCAGCGCGGCATTGTGCTGGGTCATTTCGTCCATCTGGCCCACGGCGATCTTGAGCTCGGCGATCGAATCGGCTTGGGCCTGGCAATCGAGCGCAATGCGTTCGACGGCGCTGAGATTGGACTGCGCCGAAGCCAGCATGGTGGACAGCGCCGAAACGGCCTCGCCCATCAGCTTGCTGCCGGTGGACACGTCGTTGGCGCTTTGCTCGATCAGGCCCTTGATCTCCTTGGAGGCCTGGGCGGCGCTTTGGGCGAGGCGACGTACTTCCACGGCCACGACGGCAAAGCCTTTGCCGGCATCGCCGGCGCGAGCCGCCTCCACCGAGGCATTGAGGGCCAAGAGATTGGTCTGGAAAGCGATGTCGTCGATCAGGCTGGTGATCGAAGAGATCTTGCCCGAAGACGCGGTGATGCGCCCCATGGCGCCGTCGGCCTGGCGCATGGCATCGCCCCCGGCCTGCGCCGCGCGGCTGACCTGCCCGGCATCGGCGGCCGCGCCCCTGGCGTGCTGGGCGTTGAGCGCCACGGCTGCTGCCAGTTGCTCGACCGATGCGGTGGTCTGCTCGATATTGGACGCTTGGCGGGTGGTGCGCTCGGCTAGATCGTTGGCGCCCGAAAGGATCTCGCGCGTGGCGGTCTTGAGCAGGCCAGAGCTTTGCTGCACCTGCCCAATCAACTCGGCAATGCGCTTGAGCGACATGTTGAGGGCCTTTTGCAGATCCTCGAACGGTCCGGGCACGATGGGCTCGATCAGCCCGGTCAGATCGCCATGGGCCAGGCGATCGAGGCTGGCGCTGGCGGCGCGCGACACCACGACCCGCGCGGTGACGTCGGTGCCAAACTTGACAATCTTGACCGGCTTGCCGGTCAGCCCCAGGATCGGATTGTAGGTCGCCTGGATCCAGACCGGACGCCCGCCCTTGCCGACGCGTTCATACTCGCCGGCCTGGAAGCTGCCTTGGCGCAGGTCGCGCCAGAACGCGGCATATTCGGCACCGCGCGCGAAATTGGGCTCCACGAACATGGCGTGCTTTTGCCCCACCACTTCGTCGCGCCCATAGCCCATTGTGGACAGGAAATTGTCGTTGGCATCCAGGATGGTGCCATCCAGGTCGAACTGGATCACAGCCATGGATTTGGAGATAGCCGCGATCTGGCTGGTGATGTCGAGCGCCTTGGTCTTGTCCGCAGTAATGTCGGTGGCAAACTTGACCACGCTGACCACGCGCCCATTGCGATCGAGCACGGGATTGTAGGTGGCCTGGATCCACACGGGCCGGCCGCCCTTGGCGAGCCGCATATACTCGGCCTGCTGGAATTCCCCTCGGCGCAAGCTATCCCAGAACCGCGCATAGTCGTTCGAGGCGGCAAAGGCCGGGTCGGCGAACATGGAATGATGGCGCCCCACCACTTCGTCGCGGCCATAGCCCATCAGGCTCAGAAAGGCGGGATTGGCGTGGGTGATCGTGCCGTCGGGCAAAAACTCGATCACCGCGTGGGAGCGGTCCAGTGCCATCATCCAGGCTTTGGATCTGGCTGCCTCGCGAGCCCGCCGGGTCCAGTTGAAACGCCCAAACATCCCCAATCCTCTCGTAATCCTACCTAGAGGGTGAGGTTAGCCCTGACACCGTTAATGTCAGCTTAGAGCTAAGGCCTTGCAGGCAAAGAAAAAGGGCCCCGTAGGGCCCTTTGATGCAGGTCGGTGCGGCGCAGCTTAGTGCACATGCGCTCCGTCGAGATGGGTCGCTTCCATCATCAGGTTCATCCAGCCATTGACCAGATCCTGCGCATAGCTGCGCTCATCGGGATCCTGGGCGGTTTGCAGCTGGGTTTGCGCCTCGGCCAGCAGACCCTCGATCTCGGCGCGATCGAAATCGGCAAAGGTCGAAGCCTGCTCGGCCAGTACGGTCAGGCCATCGGGCGACACGTCGGCGAAGCCGCCGCGCACATAATAGGTCTGCACGGCGCCGCCGGTGCCGGTAACGGTCAGGAACCCCGGCTTCAGCGTCGACATGAAGGGCGCGTGGTTGGCCATGACCGTGAAGTACCCTTCGGTACCTGGCACGGTCACGGACTGCACGGTCTCGGAGAGCAGCAGGCGCTCGGGCGAGACGATCTCGATCTTGAAGCCTTCGGCCATGACGCCTCCTTATGCGGCCTGCGCGGCCAGCTTCTGTGCCTTCTTGACGGCATCGTCGATGGTGCCGACCATGTAGAAGGCGGCTTCCGGCAGGTGGTCGTAGTCGCCGGCCACCAGGCCCTTGAAGCCCCGGATGGTGTCTTCGAGCTGCACGAAGATGCCGGGCGAGCCGGTGAACACTTCGGCGACGTCGAAGGGCTGGCTCATGAAGCGCTCGATCTTGCGGGCGCGCGCCACGGTGAGCTTGTCCTCTTCGGACAGCTCGTCCATGCCCAGGATCGCAATGATGTCTTGGAGGGCCTTGTAGCGCTGCAGGATCTGCTGCACCGCACGGGCGGTGTCATAGTGTTCCTGGCCCACGACCTGGGGATCGAGAATGCGCGAGGTCGAGCCCAGCGGATCCACGGCCGGATAGATGCCCTTTTCAGAGATCGAACGATCGAGCACGGTGGTGGCGTCCAGGTGGGCGAAGGTCGAAGCCGGAGCCGGGTCGGTGATGTCGTCAGCGGGGACGTACACGGCCTGCACCGAGGTGATCGAGCCCTTGTTGGTGGTGGTGATGCGCTCCTGCATCTGCCCCATGTCGGTGGCCAGCGTCGGCTGATAGCCCACGGCAGAGGGGATACGGCCCAACAGAGCCGACATTTCGGCGCCGGCCTGGGTGAAGCGGAAGATGTTGTCCACGAAGAACAGCACGTCCTGGCCCTGGTCGCGGAAGTTTTCGGCGATGGTGAGGCCAGTCAGCGCCACGCGGGCACGGGCCCCCGGAGGCTCGTTCATCTGGCCGAACACCAGGGCGCACTTGGAGCCGGCGGCCGAGCCACCGTTCTCGTGCGGGTCCTTGTTCACGCCCGATTCGATCATCTCGTGATAGAGGTCGTTGCCCTCGCGGGTACGCTCGCCCACCCCGGCAAACACCGAATAACCACCATGGGCCTTGGCGACGTTGTTGATCAATTCCTGGATCAGAACGGTCTTGCCCACGCCGGCGCCGCCGAACAGGCCGATCTTGCCGCCGCGTGCATAAGGCGCGATCAGGTCCACCACCTTGATGCCGGTGACCAGCACCTGGGCTTCCGGGCTCTGGTCCACGAATTCGGGGGCGGGCTGGTGAATGCCGCGCTTCTCGCCGGTGCCGACCGGGCCGGCCTCGTCGATGGGCTCGCCGATGACGTTGATGATGCGGCCCAGGGTCGCCTCACCGACGGGCACCGAGATCGGGCCGCCGCTGTCGGATACGGGAGCGCCACGCACCAGACCTTCGGTGGTGTCCATGGCGATGGTGCGCACCACGTTTTCACCCAGGTGCTGTGCCACTTCGAGCACCAGCCGGCTGCCGTTATTGTTGGTTTCGAGCGCGTTCAGAATTGCGGGCAGGTGGCCGTCGAACGTTACGTCGACGACGGCACCGATCACCTGCGAAACGTGGCCGACCTTGTTCTCTGCCATCTTGGGTAACCTTCTTTTCGTTAGAGCGCTTCGGCGCCCGAAATGATTTCGATCAGTTCCTTGGTGATCTGCGCCTGGCGCTGGCGGTTATAGCTCAGCTGCAATTTGCCGATCAGCTCGCCCGCATTGCGCGTCGCATTGTCCATGGCCGACATCTGCGCGCCAAAGAACGAAGCGTTGTTCTCGAGCAGGGCGCTCAGGATCTGCACCGCCACGTTGCGCGGCAGCAACTCTTCCAGGATGGCTTCTTCGCTAGGCTCGTATTCGTAGACCAGCGAGGGACCGGCTTCGGCAGGCTTTTCGAACTTGGCGGGAATGATCTGCTGGGCGGTGGGCACCTGGCTGATCACGGAGCGGAAGTTCGAATAGAACAGCGTGGCGACGTCGAACTCGCCTGCCGCATACATGCCCAGCACCTTGTCGGCGATCATCTGGGCCTGGGTAAAGCCGAGCTGGCGCACTTCGCGCAGGGTGATGTAGTCCACGATCTTGTCGCCGAACTGGCGCTTGAGCACGTCGTTGCCCTTGCGCCCAACGGTCAGGATCTTGACGGTCTTGCCTTGGGCCAGGAGCCGGTTGGCATGATCGCGCGCCAGGCGCGCGATCGAGGAGTTGAAGCCGCCGGCCAGCCCGCGTTCGCCGGTGGCCACCACCAGCAGGTGCGTCTGGTCCTGGCCCGTGCCGGCCAGGAGCGCCGGAGCGCCTTCGCGGCCCTCATAGATGGCGCCAAGGCCCGACAAAACGCGGTTCATGCGCTCGGCATAGGGCCGGGCCGCCTGGGCGGCGTCCTGGGCGCGGCGCAACTTGGCGGCCGCGACCATCTGCATGGCCTTGGTGATCTTCTGGGTCGATTTGACCGAGCCGATCCGGCTCTTGAGGTCCTTTAGCGAAGGCATCCGCCTTTTGCTCCCTTAGCCCGGGCCTTAAGCCGCGTAGGTCTTCTTGAAGCCGTCGATCGCGGCCTTGAGGCGGCTGCGCAGATCGTCCGACAGGGCCTTCTCGGTGGCAATCGCCGTCAGGATGTCGGCATGATTGGCCTTGAGGTGGCTCAGAAGGCCGCGCTCGAACTTGCCCACGCCGCTAACCGGCAGGCTGTCGAGATAGCCGTTCACGCCAGCATAGATCACCGCCACCTGCTCTTCGGTCTTGAGCGGACTGAACTGGGGCTGCTTGAGCAGCTCGGTGAGGCGGGCGCCACGGCCCAGCAGACGCTGGGTGGCCGCATCGAGGTCCGAACCGAACTGGGCGAAGGCCGCCATTTCACGGTACTGGCTCAGCTCGCCCTTGATCGAGCCGGCCACCTGCTTCATGGCCTTGATCTGGGCCGACGAGCCCACGCGGCTCACCGAGATACCCACGTTCACGGCCGGGCGGATGCCCTGGAAGAACAGGTTGGTCTCAAGGAAGATCTGGCCGTCGGTGATCGAGATCACATTGGTCGGGATGTAGGCCGACACGTCGTTGGCCTGCGTCTCGATCACGGGCAGCGCGGTCAGCGAGCCCAGGCCGTGATTCTCGTTGAGCTTGGCAGCGCGCTCGAGCAGGCGCGAGTGCAGATAGAACACGTCGCCCGGGTAGGCTTCGCGCCCGGGGGGACGACGCAGCAGCAGGGACAGCTGGCGATAGGCCACGGCCTGCTTGGTCAGATCGTCATAGGCGATCACGGCATGCATGCCGTTGTCGCGGAAATATTCGCCGATGGCGCAGCCGGTGAAGGGCGCGATGTACTGCAGCGGTGCCGGATCCGAAGCGGTCGCCGCGATCACCACGGAATATTCCATGGCGCCCGAATCTTCGAGCATCTTGACGAACTGGGCGACGGTGGAGCGCTTCTGGCCCACGGCCACGTAGATGCAGTACAGCTTGTCGGTTTCCGACGCATTGGCGTCGTGAGCCGGCTTCTGGTTGAGGAAGGTATCCAGGATGATGGCGGTCTTGCCGGTCTGGCGGTCACCGATGATCAGCTCGCGCTGGCCGCGGCCGATCGGGATCAGCGCGTCGATGGCCTTGAGGCCGGTCGACATCGGCTCGTGCACCGACTTGCGCGGCAGGATGCCGGGCGCCTTCACGTCGACGCGGCGACGCTCGGTGTACTGGATCGGACCCTTGCCATCGATGGGATTGCCCAGGCCGTCGACCACGCGACCCAGCAGGCCCTTGCCCACGGGGGTGTCCACGATCGAGCCGGTGCGCTTGACGGTGTCGCCTTCCTTGATGTCGCGGTCGGACCCGAAGATCACCACGCCGACATTGTCGGTTTCCAGGTTCAGCGCCATGCCCTTGATGCCGCCCGGGAACTCGACGAGCTCACCGGCCTGGCAATTGTCCAGCCCATATACGCGCGCAATGCCGTCGCCAACAGACAGAACCTGGCCGACTTCGGAAACCTGGGCTTCCTGGCCGAAATTCTTGATCTGGTCCTTGAGGATGGCGGAAATTTCCGCGGCTTTGATATCCATTATCCGACCTCTTTCATGGCGATCTTCATCGCGGTCAATTTCGTTTTGAGCGACGAGTCGATCATCTGGCTGCCGACCTTGACGATAAGGCCGCCGATCAGAGACGCATCCACCCGCTCATTGAGGGTTACCGTCTTGCCGATGCGCTGGCGCAGCGTTTCGGCGAGATGGGAAAGCTGCTGGGCGCTGAGCGGGGCAGCCGAGGTGACCTCGGCGCTCACTTCGCCACGCCCCTGGGCGGCCATGACCTTGAATTGTTCCGCCACCGCCAAGAGAGCGAACAGACGCCCGTTGCGCGCCAGAACGCGCACCACATTGGCGGCGAACGGGTGCAGCGACAGCGTCTGCAAAATCGGGCCCAGGGCCGCGACCTTGGCATCGGCAGTGATCACCGGGGAGCGCAGGTAGCGCTGGAAATCCGGGTTCTCGTGCGCAAGACGCACCAGAGCATCGAGGCTCTGCTCGACGTCAGCGGCAACCCCTTCGCTGTGGGCCAATTCGTAAAGCGCCGTCGCGTATGGGCGCGCAATCCTTACAAGCACCGAATTCTGCGCACTCAATGTCGCTTGACCCTCTTGTTGCCTGCCTTAGGCCATCGGGAAAGAGAAAGAACCCGAGGCGATTGGACGTTTTGCTTGGTCTTGTCGAGGCATCTCCGGACCCCTCGAAATCGCGCCCCCTCTAACACGATGGCGGCGCGGCTTGCAAGGTTTGGTATGATGATTCGGGCGGGCCGTTATTGTCGCAGCCCCGCGACCCGCCAAAGGGGGTAAATCCACGCTTAAAAGAAGCTCATGGGGTCGATGTCCACCTGCACGCGCACATTGCCCGCAGCGCGCTCGGCCCCGGTGAGCCAGAACCGCACATAGCCCGACAGATCGAAATCCTTGCCGCTCTGGACCAGAAGGCGCACGCGGTGCCGCCCCCTTATCATGGCCAGGGGCGCATCGGCGGGACCGAACAGCCTGATGCCTTCGGCCATGGGCGCCTGGGAGAGCAGCTTGCGGGCAAAGCCCATGGCATCCTCGTGCTCGCTGGCCGACACGATGAGACCGGCCAAGCGCCCAAAAGGCGGCAGCCCGCCCTCGGCCCGCGACTTGAGCTCATGGCGATAAAACGCCTCCTTGTCGCCCTTGACCATGGCGAGCATCACCGGATGGTCGGGATGATAGGTCTGGAGCAATGCGCGTCCCGAGCGGCTGGCACGCCCGGCCCGGCCCGTCACCTGGGTCAGGATCTGGAAAGTCTTTTCGGCCGCACGCGGATCGCCATGGGCCAGGCCCAAATCGGCATCGAGGACACCTACCATGGTAAGCTTTTCGAAATGATGCCCCTTGGCCACCAGTTGCGTGCCGATGATGAGATCGTATTGCCCCGCTTCGATCTCGGCAAAACGCTGCTTGAGCTGAGTGTTGGAGCCCATGTCGGACGACAGGATCACCGTGCGGATGTCTGGAAACCGCTCGGCGGCTTCCTCGGCCACGCGCTCGATGCCCGGCCCGATGGGCACCAGGGCATCGGTCGCGCCGCACGCACCGCAGGCGCTGGGACGCTTTTGCTCATGGCCGCAATGGTGGCAGGCCAGAATGCCGCGAAACCGATGCTCCACCAGCCAGGTCGAGCAGTTGGGACATTGATATTGATGGCCGCAGGCCCGGCACAGCGTCAACGGTGCATAGCCGCGCCGATTGAGAAACAGCAGGGCCTGTTCGCCGCGATCGAAGGTGGAAAACAGCTCGCGCACCAGCCGGGGCGCGATCCAGCGGCCGGTTTCGGGCCCCTCCTCGCGCATGTCGAGGGCGGTGATGTCGGGCAGCTGATTGCCGGAGAACCGCCCGGTCAGCTGCACGTGCAGATAGCGACCCTGATCGGCATTGTTGCGGCTTTCCACCGAAGGCGTCGCAGAGCTCAGGATCACGCGGGCTTCCGCCAGTCGGGCACGCACCACCGCCATGTCGCGGCCGTGATAGTTGGCGCCTTCGGACTGTTTGAAGGCCCCGTCATGCTCTTCGTCGATTACCACCAGGCCCAGCTCGCGGAACGGCAGGAACAAGGCAGAGCGCGCGCCGACGACGGCCCGCACCTCGCCGGCCAGCACGCCACGCCACACGCGGGCGCGCTGGATGGGGGTCATGTCCGAATGCCACTCGCCGGGCCGGTGCCCGAAGCGGCGGGTAAACCGCTCCAGAAAGGTGTGAGTAAGGGCGATCTCGGGCAGCATGACCAGCGCCTGCCGGCCGGCGCGCAGCGTGTCGGCAACGGCTTCGAAGAACACCTCCGTCTTGCCCGCTCCGGTCACGCCTTCGAGCAGCGCCACCCCAAAGCGATCCGGTGCCAAAGTGCGCAGGCCGGCCAAGGCAGCGGCCTGCTCGGGATTGAGGGTGGGGCTATGCGCATCGGGATCCGGCGGCAGCACCACGGGTGGCGGCGGCACGCCGACGCGCTCGATCGCCCCGGCCTTTTCCAGCCCGTCCACCACCGAGGCCGAAGCCCCGCTGGCCGCAATCAGCGCCGCCTTGGCCCAGACCCCGCCATCGGCGAGGCAATCGAGCACGCGCAGCCGTGCCGGGGTCAGCTTTTGCGGCTCATAGCCGGTGGGGCGATAGGCCAGGATCGGCTTGTCAGGCTCCAGCGCTTCGGTGGAGCGCAGCACGGAGCGGAGCACCAGGCCCGGCGGGGCCAGCGTGTAGCGCGCCACCCAATCGACCAGGCGCAGCAATTCGTCCGAAAGCGGTGGCACGTCATAGACGCGCGCAATATCCTTGAGGCGGTTGTGTGCGATGGTATCGCGCGGCGCGCCCCAGACCACGCCCAGCGTCAGCCGGGGTCCGAGCGGTACGGCCACGATGGAGCCGCGGCCAACGGTAAACCCTTCGGGCACCCTGTAAGAATAGGGGCCCTCGACGGCCACGCCGACCATGACGGCCACAATGTCGGAAGCGATGGTCATGAGTGCCTGTTTGTTCTCAGACAAACATAGGCATCGCAAGCTGATTCTGCGACCGTGCCAAGCGCCGGCCCAAGAGCGGCACGGGGAAGCACGAGGCTCCCCGTGCCGTCACGGCGATCAGACGACGAGGATGGCGGCGCCGCTAGGCACCCGCTCGTAGACGTCGATGATGTCCTGCTGCAGGAACCGCACGCAGCCCGAGGACACGGCGCGGCCGATGGAGTTTTCCTCCGGATTGCCGTGCAGGCGATAAAGCGTGTCCTTGCCGTTCTGGAAGATATAGAGCGCGCGGGCGCCCAGGGGGTTTTGCAGGCCCGGCGGCATGCCGTTGCGATACTGCTCGAGCTCGGGCTGCCGCTTGATCATCTCGGACGGCGGCGTCCAGGTGGGCCACTTGCGCTTGTAGGCAATGCGGGCCCGGCCCGACCAGGAGAAGCCGTCGCGACCAATGCCCACGCCATAGCGCATGGCGCGCGTGCCGCCTGGCAGCACCACGTAGCAATAGCGGTTGGCGGTATCCACCACCACGGTGCCCGCCTTTTCGCCGGTGGTGTTGTCGATTTCCTGGCGCCAGTACGCGGCCGGAACTATGTCGATGCGCGCCGCCGGCAGGGGGAACTCTTCCTCGGGACGCGGGCCATACATCAGGCGCACGTCGGGCGGCACCCGATCGATGGGAGCGGCGGCAACGCGGGGCCGCGAGGTGGAGGCGCAACCGGCCAGGGCCAGCGTGCTCAGGGCTGCAGCCCCGCCCAGAAACTGGCGGCGGCCCAAAAGGGTGGACGTCATGATGATTTTCTTTCGCGCATGCGGCCAGCCGGCCGCTCGGTCATTTGGGGAGGGAGGAAAGCCTGGCGTCTCATCCGTGTCGCGGCGGACGCGGCTCGGCGGCCGGAAGCAGGAACGGCACGCCCTGAGCCAGGTCGGCAAACACGAGGCCTTGGCGATCGGCCGGCAAGGTCTGGGGGCTTTGGGCCAGCACACCGCGTTCGAACTGGCAGGCGGTGGTACCCAGCTTGTCCTGCAGGAGCTTGCAGGGACGCACTGCTGGCTGGCCGGCCGATACGGTGAGGGCGAAGGTCTTTTGCACGCGAGGCAGGCCGGCGGCGCTCGCCAGGCTCGGGCTGGCCAGCCCGATCAGCGCAATCACCATCAGCAGTCGTGTGAAAAATCCTATCATGCCCAACCTCTAGCCAAGGCACCCTTGCTACGGAAGGCCGGCTCACGCCGGCGTGAGAGAGGTTAAAAGGCTTTAACCACCACTGATGCTTTCGCGCAACACTGCCTGCTCATGGTTTGGTAAGTCCCCCTGCCCTATGCTGGTTCCATGACGGACAGCGCTTTTTCCACAACGCCCGAAATTGCCATGACGCGCAACACCTGGCTGCGCGATCTGGGCTCGGTGCGCCGGCTGGCGCCCAAAACGCTCGAAGCCTATGGCCGCGATCTCGACCAATTCCTGGTTTTTCTCGCCCGGCATAGCGGGGGCCCCGTGTCGCTGGCGACGCTGGCCGGTTTGCGCAGCGCCGATCTGCGCGCCTTCATGGCCGAGCGCCGGAGCAACGATGTCGGCTCGCGCTCGCTGGCCCGAGCCCTGTCGGGGCTCAAATCCTTCTTCAAGCATCTCGAACGCGAGGGCATGATCGAGGTGGAGGCTTTCAACGGCCTGCGCACCCCCAAGCTGGGGCGCAGCCTGCCCAAGGCCTTGAGTGTGGTTGAAGCGAAAGCCACCATGACCATCACCGCCGAGCTGGAAGACCGCCCCTGGGTGGCGGCGCGCGACACGGCAGTGCTGGCCCTGTGCTATGGCGCCGGCCTTCGTATCGCCGAGGCGCTGGCGCTGACGCGCGAAGATCTGGAAGACCAGGTGCTGCGCGTCACCGGCAAGGGTGGCAAGACGCGGCTGGTGCCCCTGATCGCGCCGGTTCGCCAAGCCATCGATGCGTATCTGGGCCTGTGCCCCTATAAACTCTATCCGCAGGACCCGATCTTTCGAGGCGTCAAGGGCGGCCCGCTGGCGGCGCGGCTGGTGCAGCAGCGCATGGCGCAGGTGCGCGGCGCGCTGGGGCTCGCGCCCTCGGCCACGCCCCATGCCCTGCGCCATTCCTTTGCCACCCATCTGCTGGGGCGGGGCGGCGATTTGCGTGCCATTCAGGAATTGCTGGGCCACGCCTCGCTCTCGACCACCCAGATCTACACCCAGATCGACACCGAGCGGCTGCTCGAAAGCTATCGCAAGGCCCATCCGCGCGCGTAGCGGCCGGCGGGCAAGCGGGGGGCTTTACGCCGATCAAACGGGGGTATAGGCAACGGTCATGATCGTTTCGCGCCTCATTACCGCTCGTCTCATTCTTGGCACCTTGGGGTGTCCGGGCGCGCGCTGACGACCATAGTCACCACACACCGGTCCCCGCCATCTGGCATGGGGCAACCGGTGACCAGGGGCGAGGCGTAACCTTCCAGGCGCTCGCAATGTCATCTTCTTCTGCCCAAACCGCCCCCGATTATGTCGGCTATGGCCTGGCAATAGCCGGGGCTGCGCTGTTTTCCTCCAAGGGCATCTTCATCAAGCTCGCCTATGGCGCCGGCATCGGCGCCGAAACCGCGCTGGCGCTGCGCATGATCGTGGCGCTGCCGGTGTTCATCGCCATCGGGCTGGTGGGCCTGTGGCGCGCGCCCCAACTTTGGGCCCGGCTGACGCCCAAGCGCCTGGTGGCCGTGGGGCTGGTAGGCATTCTGGGCTACTATATCTCGAGCTATCTCGATTTTGCCGGGCTGATGTTCGTTTCGGCCCAATATGAGCGGCTGGTGCTGTTCACCTATCCCTTCATCGCCATGGCGTTCGGGGTGTGGTTCTTCGGTGACCGCATGATCTGGGCCGCAGTGCCGGCCCTGATCCTCTCCTATCTGGGGCTGATGGTCATCTTCATGTGGAACCTGGCCGTGCAGCCCGACGGGCTCTGGCAGGGCACGGCACTGGTGCTGATTTCGGCGGTGACCTACGCGCTTTATCTGCATCTGGCGCGCCAGCAGATGAAGGTGGTGGGCGCGCCGTTCTTTACCTGCTTTGCCATGGGGGTGGCAGGGATCTGCGCCATTGCCCATAACACCATCGCCCATGGTATCGGGCAGTATTGGACCCTTTCGGGCGAAATATGGCTCTATGGGCTGGCGCTGGGCATCGTGGGAACGGTAGTGCCGGCCTTCCTGCTCAACACGGCCTTGACTCGCATCGGGGCCCGCGCCGCCGCCTCCACCGGCGCCTGGGGACCCATTGCCACCATCGCGCTGGCGGTCTGGATCCTGGGCGAGCCTTTCACGCCCTTCCATGCCGTAGGGGCGGCCATGGTGCTGGTGGGCTCCACCTGGTTCGGACGCGCCGAACACCGCGCCAAGAGCTGACCCCAAGCTTTTGCCTTCGCGCGGCGTCCTAAAACCTGGCCCGCGCCCCTCGGCATGGGCCGGCTTGGCTTGCCTGGCCATCGGCGGTAAAACAGCCATATGCTTGGAGGGACTTTCGATGTCGAAAGCACGGAGACTGACGCTAACGGCGCTCATGGCACTGGCGGTGAGCACCGCCGCGAGCGCGCCGGTCTGGGCCGTCGAATTTGGTGACGACACCAGCCGATGGGCCAATGACGGCCAGTGCGACGATCCGCGCTTTGCCGGCGAGGGCGTGGACGAGATCTTGAGCCCCACCGACCTGATGAAGGATGCGACCGATTGCCGGACGCTGTTCGAGGCCGGCAAGATTACCCTGGCGCCCGATGCCGCTGCCCCGGCCGAGGGGGCCGCCACCCCACCCTCCACTGGCGCGACGAGCACCCCGCCGCCATCCACCCCGCCCGCGACCGGTGCAGCACCTACCCCGCCTTCACCGCCGACCCCTCCGCCAGGGCCCGCGCCGGCCGCACCCGCGCCGGCTGAAACTGGGATCGCCTTTGGCGACAACACCAGCGAATACGCCAATAATGGCGAATGCGATGACGGCCGCTTCATCGGCGAAGGCATGGCCTCGGTGCTGATCGGCGCCGATTTCATGAAGGACGCCAAGGATTGCCAGACCCTGCTCGAAGCCGGGCAGATCTCGTATGGCTGGGAAAAGGTGCTCGACGCACCCGCCGACCTCGATTTCGGCGACAACAGCTCGTCCTTTGCCAATGATGGGCGCTGCGACGATCCGCGCTTTGCCGGTCCGGGCATGGCCAGCACCCTGATCGACCAGGACGCCCTGCACGATGCCGACGATTGCCGCGCCTTCTTCGAGGCCGGGCATATCACGCTGGCGCCCACCGCCCCCGAGGCGGTCGACAGCAGCCACATTCAGTTCGGCGACGATGCGAGCGACTGGGCGGGCGACGAGGAGTGCGATGACCCCCGCTTTGCCGGCGACGGCATGGCCAACAAACTCAACGACATCAATATCGGCCACGACGCCACCGACTGCTCGGCGCGCTTTGCGGACGGCCAGATCACGCTCAAACCGGGCGCCCCGGCGCGGCTGGATGGCCCTGCGATCGATTTCGGCACCAATACGGGCAAGTTCAGCGATGACGGGGAGTGCGACGATCCGCGCTTTGCCGGTCCCGGCATGGCCTCAAAGCTCGACCCGGACAATATCGGGCTCGATGCCAATGACTGCCAGGCGCTGTTTGATGCCGGCCAGATCGATCTGGCCCCGGCCGATGGCGCGGCCGCAACCGTGGACAGCTCCAACGTCGATTTCGGCGACAATACCAGCGACTATGCCGACAACGGCGAATGCGACGACAATCGCTTTGCCGGCACCACGGGCATGGCCGAGATCCTGATCGGGTCGGACGCCTTCCACGACGCTGCCGACTGCCGCACTCTGTTCGAGGCCGGCACCATCACCTATCGGCTGGTCAAGGTGCTCGATGCGCCCGCCGATCTCGACTTCGGCACCGACCGGTCCGACTATGCGCGCAATGGCGAGTGTGACGATCCGCGCTTTATCGGCGAGGGCATGGCCGATGTGCTGGTGGACGCCGATAACGGCGCCGACGCGCTCGATTGCCGGACCCTGTTCGAAGCCGGGCAGATCACGCTCAACCCCGACGGTCCCAGCACCGACGGCCAGACGCCTGCCGTGGACGGTTCCCAGGTCGATTTCGGCGACAATGAAAGCAGCTGGGCCAATGACGGGGAGTGCGACGACCCGCGCTTTGCCGGCGAAGGCATGGCCACCACCCTGCTCGATGCCGACCGCCTGCACGATGCCGATGACTGCCGCACCCTGTTCGAGGCCGGACAGATCACCCTGGTGGAAGCCCCGGCGGCCGCCATCGACAGCTCGGCCATTGAATTTGGCGACAATACCAGCCAATGGGCCAATGACGAGGAATGCGACGATCCGCGTTTCACCGGCCAGGGCATGGCCACCACCCTGCTCGATGCCGACCGCCTGCATGATGCCGATGACTGCCGCGCCCTGTTCGAGGCCGGCGAGATCACCCTGATCGAAACCGAGACCGGCGGCGCCGCGACCGCACCGTTCGATCCGGATAAGGACGCCCGCAAGAGTGGCACTCCAGCCGCCGAAATCGACTTCGGCGACGATACCAGCCAGTGGGCCAAGGACGGCGAATGCGACGATCCACGCTTTTCCGGTCAGGGCGTGGCAGCCGCACCGGCCGACGAAGATCGGCTGCATGACGCGACCGATTGCCGGTTGGCCGTGGAAAGCGGCACCGCCATGTTGAGCCCCGGCGCCTGAGCCAAACGAAAACGGGCCCTGCGGCCCGTTCTTCGGCACCTGAGGGAGCCGCACTCTCTCGCTTTGGGTCGGCGGCTGGACTTGAGCTCAGCCGCCTCCCCGTTCATAGCGATGCTAGCTAGATGTGGATCGCCCCGTCCTCGCAGCTCAGCGCCGCCTCGCGGATGGCTTCCGACAGGGTCGGGTGGGCATGGGTGGTGCGAGCCAGATCCTCGGCCGAGCCCGAGAACTCCATCAGCGTCACCAGCTCATGGATCATCTCGCCAGCGTTCTTGCCGATGATATGGGCGCCCAGCACGCGATCGGTAGCCACATCCGCCAGGATCTTGACGAAGCCTTGCGTGGCCAGCATGGCCTTGGCGCGGCCATTGGCGGTGAAGGGGAACTTGCCGACCTTGTAGTCGACGCCATCGGCCTTGAGCTCGTCCTCGGTCTTGCCCACCGACGCCACTTCGGGATTGGTATAGACCACGGCGGGAATGACGCCGTAATTGACGTGTCCAGCCTGCCCGGCCAGGATCTCGGCCACCGCTATGCCTTCGTCCTCGGCCTTGTGGGCCAGCATCGGCCCGGCGATCACGTCGCCAATGGCATAGATGCCGTCGATCGAGGTCTGGTAATGGCCGTCCACGCGCACGCGGCCGCGCTCGTCCAGCGCTACACCCACCACATCGAGCCCCAGCCCTTCGGTAAAGGGCTTGCGGCCGATGGCGACCAGCGCCACGTCGGCGTCGATCAGCTCCATGTCGCCGCCCTTGGCTGGCTCCACGCGCACCTGCAGGCCGCCCTGGTCGGTCTTTTCGATGCCCGCCACCTTGGAGGAGAGCTTGAAGGTCATGCCCTGCTTCTGCAGCATGCGCTGGAACTGGCGGGCCACTTCGCTGTCCATGCCGGGCAGGATGCGGTCGAGATATTCGATGACCGTGACTTTGGCACCAAGCCGCTGCCACACCGATCCCAGCTCCAGCCCGATCACCCCCGCCCCGATCACCACCAGGTGCTCGGGCACCTTGGAGAGTTCGAGCGCACCGGTGGAGGTCACGATCTGCTCTTCATCGATCTCGATGCCCGGCAGGCTTGCCGGCACCGAGCCGCTGGCGATCACGATGTTGCGGGTGGTGATTTCCTCCGGCGCCCCCTCGCCGGGCGTGACCAGCACGCGGCCGGGCGCCGGGATGGAGCCGATGCCCCGCAAGGTGGTGATCTTGTTCTTCTTGAACAGATAATCCACGCCCCCGACATTGCCCGCCACCGTATCGGCCTTGTGGGTCATCATCTGGGTCAGGTTCAGCTGCGGGGCAGGAATATCGATACCCAATTGCTTGAAGCCGTGGCCGGCTTCCTCGAACAGCTCGGAAGCATGCAGCAGCGCCTTGGAGGGGATGCAGCCGATATTGAGGCAGGTGCCGCCATGGGTGGCCCATTTTTCCACCACCGCCACCCGCATGCCCAGCTGCGCGGCGCGTATGGCGCACACATAGCCTCCCGGACCTGAGCCGATGACGACGAGATCGAAGCTTGCCATGTGCCTGCTCGCGCTGGTGATTGACTGGAAACGGAGTTACCCGCAAATGGCCCGCCGCGCAACCGCCTGAGGAGGCGATTGCAACGCGCCGGAACCCTTGCGAACGCCGGGCGCTTAACAGTCAACGCCTCCCAGTCCCGGAGATCTTCATGTCGGCCCCTGCCCGCTTGCCCATCGCCTCCGCTCTCGCGATCCTGCTCATCGCTTCGCCTGTGTCGGCAGAAGCCCAGGACGCCACCGCCCAGGGCCTGGTCAGCGCCGTGCTGGGTTGGGAGGCCCAGCACAAACTGGCCAAGGGCGCCGTGGTGGTGATGCGGGGTGGCGAGATCGTGGCCACCGGCAGCATGGGTTCAGGCGATCCGGCGGCGCCGGCTCGCTTTGCGAGCCTCTCGAAATCGATCACCGCCATTTGTGCGGCCCAACTGGTCGCCGCCGAGCGCCTGACGCTCGAAACCCCGGTCGGTGCGGTTCTGGGCGAAACGCTCGACGCCATCGCTGCGGGTACGGGCGTGGCCGACATCACCCTGGGGCAATTGCTGAGCCAGTCCAGCGGCCTTGCAAACGATCCGGCCCAGGGCGAGGCCATGCTGGCCTTTGCGCCCTTTGACGAGCCGCGCCTGGAGGAACAGGCCGAGATTGGCCTCACCCAGGAGGTGGGCGAGAAGGTCTATGGTTACAACAATCTCAATTATGTTCTGGTCGGCCGCATGATCGAAGCGGTGGCCCAAGAGCCCTATCAAGACTATTGCAGCCGCGAGGTGCTGACCCCGCTGGGGATCGAGGACGCGAGCCTGGCGCCCGGCTGGCAGGCACTGTCGGCCTTTGGGGGCTGGCAGATGTCGACCCTGAGCTTTGCGCGGTTTCTCGACTATTACGATCCGGCCAAGGGCTTGCTGCCCATTCCCGTCGACCAGTGGCCTGCAGCCGAAGTCGGCGGTGGCGCGTCCTATGGACTGGGCGCGCTCTACCGCCAGGCGGGCACCGGCTACAACATCTGGAACATCGGCGCCTGGACTTTCGACAGCGACGCAGGCAGCGCCAGCTTCGGGGCCTATTTTGCCGTGCTGGACCCCGATTTGCGCGTGGTGGTGACCTTCGAGCCGGCGCTGGACGATGCCGCCCGCGCCGCGCTGGATCAAGCCATCGGCCAAGCGCTCACGCCTTAACTCGGCCGCGCCACCGCAACGCGGATGGCCAGGAGAATGAAGGTGGCGCCGGTCACCCGGTTGAACCAGCGCCCCAGCCGGAAAAAGCCCTGCCGGATCGCAGGCGTGGTGAAAAACACCGACACCAGGCTGAACCACACCAGCAGCATCAGGCTCATCGTGCCGAGATAGACTACCTTGTGGCCCAGTGCCGTGCCGGCGCTGACGAGCGTGGTAAACAGTGCCAGAAAGAACAGCACGGCCTTGGGGTTGAGCAGGTTGGTCAAAAAGCCCATGCCGAAGGCGCCCCAGTCGCTGATGCCTCCGGTGGCGCCTGCCGCCAGATCCTTGGGCGGTTGCGGGGGCGGCGAGCGCAGGGCCGAAATGCCCAGCCAAAGCAGATAGGCCGCACCCAGCCATTTGAGAATGTCGAAAAGCAGGATCGATTGGGCCACGATCACGCCCACGCCCAGGAGCGTATAGGCGCCGTGCACCAGAATGGCCGTGGCAATGCCGGCGCTGGTCATCAGGGCGGCGCGGCGGCCGTGAGCGATCGACTGGCGCAGCACCATGGCAAAATCGGCGCCCGGAATGATCACGTTGATGCCGAAGGCCAGCATCAGGCCAAGAAATTCGAGCCAGGGAAACGCCATGGCGGGGCTCCAGAACACACTGGCCTTGCTATAGCGCCAGCAGCGCCCCGGCGGCAACGGCTCCCTGCGCCAGGCTCAGCGTGAACAGCCCTTGAGCGTGAAGACATCCCAGGGCGCGTCGGCGGGTCCCAAGCCGATCGAATAGCGGATCTGGCGGCCGAAATCGGTCAGCAGCAGGGTTTGGGGCGCCGGCTGGTCCTGCCATGGCAGCGGCGCGGCGCCGCCATCGGCCAGAACGTAGACGATACCCTTCCAGGCCTGGCAGGCCTCCCAATCGGCATCGGTGCCCTCGATGCCGGTGACCTCCGGGTTTGGGCAACCGCGCCCGGCAAAGCCGGTGTCCCGGCTCACCCCCATATTGCCGCTGATGGAGCCGCGCAGGTTGCGATCGCTGTCGGGCCGCACCACCATGAAGCGATGGCTGACATTGGCAGCGTCGCGGTTGATGGTGGGATAGAACCGCAACTCATATCCCAGCGTGGGCTCGGCGTAGATGGCACGCGAGAACACGCACTCCAGGGCCAAGGCCGGCCCCGTAAGGCCAACGAGCAAGGCGACAGCCAAAAGCCGCTTCATGATGCGCACTCCACCAGGGTGAAGGCGTCCCAAGCGATTTCCTCGGTCGAGAAGCCCGTGGACGAGGAATTTGCAAGCAGGGACCGGGCGAAATCCGGCAAAAGCAGGCTCTGCGGTGCCGGATCGCCCGGCTCGGGCAATAGGCGCACCTCGCCATCGGCGTAGACGGCGTAGAGCACGCCGGTCCAGAGCGTGCAGGCATCCAGCTCGGCTTTTGTGGGTGAGAGCGGGCAATCGAGCGTCAACCGTCCCAGGGTGCGGTCGAGCCGGTCGCTCCAGCCTACCGACCCGGTCAGCGGCCGCTTGAAATCGGGAGCTGCAACGGCAAAGCTTTCCGAAGCGCCATCGTAGCTGGGCTTGGGGCCAAATCTGAGCGTGTAGCCGCTGCTGTCCTGCTCATAAAGCGCACCTGCCAGGGGGCAGGTACCCTGGGCGCTGGCGGCGCTGCAATTGAGGGCCAGAACCATCAGCGCCCCCATGGCGCGATTGCCGCGCGCCTGCCACGCCCTACACACCCTGACACCCATGCCCAACCTCCTGCCGCTCGCGGCTGTCCTTGGTCTAGGACGCCCCCTTGGGCAAGATCCTTGGTTGATCGTTAGAGGGCGGTCACCCCCCGAATGCGGGACATCTGCTCGGGAAACTGGCTGTCGAGATCGAACTGGGTGCTGGTGAGCTGGTCGCGCGCCTTGGCGCAATAGGCGATCGGGTCGGCCTGGGCCTCAGGCGCTTCCATCAGGCGCTCGGGCGCAAAGCGGGCCGTGGCAGCCATGGCTTCGGGATCGCCACCCAAGGCGGTCAGCGCCGCATCGGTATCCATGCGGGCCGCGATGTTGCGGGCAAACCAGTCGTCGGCGGCCTGCTTGTAGCTCGCCTCGAAACCGTCCAGTTCCCAGCAATGGTTCATCAGTGCCGTCACGTAATCCCAGGAGGCATAGACCCCCATGATATCCACGACCACCGGATTGGGCTCCTGCGCGCGACCCCCGGAAACGGCGACGGCGCCGGTGGAAACCACCAGCGCCGCCAGCATGAGTATTGAGCGCAAGGCCCTCAAAGATCGAGCACCAGGCGCTGCGGGTCTTCCAGGCTTTCCTTGACGCGCACCAGGAAGGTCACCGCTTCCTTGCCGTCCACGATGCGGTGATCGTAGGAGAGGGCCAGATACATCATGGGCCGAACCACGATCTGCCCGCCCACTACGACCGGCCGGTCCTGGATCTTGTGCATGCCCAAAATGCCCGATTGCGGGGCATTGAGGATGGGCGTGGACATCAGCGAGCCGTAGACGCCGCCATTGGAGATGGTGAAGGTGCCGCCCTGCATGTCGGCCATCGAAAGCTGGCCGTCACGCGCCTTCTTGCCCAGGCCGGCAATGGTCTTTTCGATCTCGGCGATCGACATCTGGTCGGCATCGCGCACCACGGGAACCACCAGGCCCTTTTCGGTGCCCACGGCCACCCCGATATGGGCGAAGTTCTTGTAAATCAGCTCGTCGCCATCGATCTCGGCATTGACCGCCGGGATTTCCTTGAGCGCATGCACCACGGCTTTGGTGAAAAAACCCATGAAGCCGAGCTTCACGCCGTGCTTTTTCTCGAACAGATCCTTGTAGGAGGCACGCAGGTCCATCACCGGCTTCATGTCCACCTCGTTGAAGGTGGTCAGCATGGCGGCGGTGTTCTGCGCATCCTTGAGGCGCCGGGCGATGGTTTGGCGCAGGCGGGTCATCTTCACCCGTTCCTCGCGCACGCCGTCTTCGGCCGGTGCAGGGGCCCGCGCCGGAGCGGGAGCGGGCTTGGCTTCGGCCGGCTTGGGCTCGCTGGTGGGCGCCCCCACGCGAGCGATGGCCGCCAGCACGTCTTCCTTGAGGATCTGCCCGCGCTTGCCCGAGCCTTCCAGGCCGGTATTGCCAAGCCCGTTCTCGATCATGAGCTTTTGGGCCGACGGCGCGGGGGCCATGCCATTGCTTGCCGGCTGGCCATTGGCCGCTAGCGAAGCGGTCTGCTGTCCGGCCGCCTGAGCCGGCGCAGCCTGTGCGGGCGCCGCAGCAGGCTTGGGGGCTTCCACCGGCTTGACGGCGACACCGGCCCCGCCGATGGCACCGATCAGGGCGCCCACTTCCACCGTATCACCGGGATTGGCGGTGATCGCTTCCAGCACACCGGCGGAAGGGGCGGGCACCTCGATGGTCACCTTGTCGGTTTCCAGCTCCACCAGGGGTTCGTCGGCGGCAACGGTGTCGCCAACCTTCTTGTACCACTGGCCGATGGTGGCTTCGGTGACGCTCTCGCCGAGCGTGGGTACGCGGATGTCTGCCGGCATGGGTGGCGTCCTTTAGTTCGAGAATGCTTCGTCGAGGAAGGCCTGCAACTGCGCCAGATGGGTGCGCATCAGGCCCGTTGCGGTGGAGGCGGAGGCGGGGCGGCCCACATAGCGAGCGCGCAGGCCCGAGCGGCCGGACTGGTCGAACACCCATTCGACATAGGGCTGGACGAACGCCCAGGCCCCCATGTTCTTGGGCTCTTCCTGGCACCAGACGATCTCGGCATTGGGGAAACGGCCCAATTCGTCGAGCAGCGCCTTGGCCGGGAACGGATAGAGCTGTTCGAGCCGCAGCAGGTAGACGTCGTTGATGCCGCGCTTTTCGCGATCTTCCAGAAGGTCGTAGTAGACCTTGCCCGAGCACAGCACCACGCGCCGGATCTGGGCGTCGGGCGACAGCTTGATGGTCGTCTTGGGCAGACCGGGAGCCTCCGCATCGTCCCAGAGCAGGCGATGGAAGCAGCTCTCGGCGCCAAATTCAACCAGGCCCGACACCACGCGCTTATGGCGCAGCAGCGACTTGGGCGTCATCAGCACCAGCGGCTTGCGGAAGTCACGCTTCACCTGCCGGCGCAGGATGTGGAAGTAGTTGGCGGGCGTAGTGCAGTTGGCCACCTGCATGTTGTCTTCGGCGCACAACTGCAGATAGCGCTCCAGACGCGCCGAGGAATGCTCGGGGCCCTGGCCTTCATAGCCATGGGGCAACAGCATCACCAGGCCCGACATGCGGAACCACTTGCGCTCGCCCGAGGAGATGAACTGGTCCACCACCACCTGGGCACCATTGGCGAAATCACCGAACTGGGCTTCCCACAGGGTCAGCGCGCGCGGCTCGGCCAGCGAGTAGCCATATTCAAAGCCCAGCACCGCCTCTTCCGAGAGCATCGAGTTGATGACCTCGTAGCGAGCCTGGTCGGCTCCCAGATTGTTCAGCGGAGTGTAGGTATCGTCGGTCTGCTGGTCATAAAGCACCGAGTGGCGCTGGCTGAACGTGCCGCGTTCCACGTCCTGGCCCGACAGGCGCACCGGATGGCCCTCGTCCACCAGCGTGCCAAAGGCGAGCGCTTCGGCAGTGGCCCAATCGACCCCCTCCCCGCTCTCGATGGCATTGAGCCGGTTGTCCATGAAGCGCTTGACCGTCTTATGGACATTGAAGTCCTTGGGAACGGCCGCCAGCTTGGTGCCTATGGCGACCAGCTTGTCGATGTCCACGCCGGTATGGCCGCGACGCGGCCCATCGGCCTCGGCAGTCTTGAAATCCTTCCACACCCCGTCCAGCCAATCGGCCTTGTTGGGGCGGAAATTCTGCCCGGCCTGGAACTCGGCCTCGAGCGTGGCGCGCCAATCGGCCTTGAGCTTGTCCACGTCCTCGGCCGAAACCAGGCCCTCGGCCACCAGCTTCTCGGCATAGAGCTCGAGCGTGGTCCGGTGCGCGCGGATCTTGGAATACATCATGGGCTGGGTGAAGCTGGGCTCGTCGCCTTCGTTGTGACCGAAGCGGCGATAGCAGAACATGTCGATGACGACCGGCTTGCCGAAGCGCTGCCGATATTCCACCGCCACCTTGGTGGCATAGACTACCGCTTCCGGATCGTCCCCGTTCACATGGAACACCGGCGCCTCGATCATCTTGGCGACGTCGGTGGGATAGGGCGAAGACCGCGAGGACATCGGCGAGGTGGTAAAGCCGATCTGGTTGTTGATCACGAAATGGATCGACCCGCCGGTGCGGTGCCCCTTGAGGCCCGAAAGCCCCAGGCACTCGGCCACCACGCCCTGCCCGGCAAATGCCGCATCGCCGTGGATGAGCAGCGGCAGCACCATGCTGCGATCGACCTTGGAGCCCTGCACGGGCAACTGGTCGAGCCGCGCATCGGGCGCCATGTGCTGGTCCTGCTTGGCGCGGGCCTTGCCCAGCACCACCGGATCGACGATTTCGAGATGGCTCGGATTGGCCGTCAGCGACAGGTGCACCCGGTTACCGTCGAAGTCGCGGTCCGAGGAGGCGCCCAGATGGTACTTGACGTCGCCCGAGCCCTCCACGTCTTCAGGATAGAAGGCGCCGCCCTTGAATTCGTGAAACAGCGCGCGATGGGGCTTCTGCATCACCTGGGTCAGAACATTGAGGCGCCCGCGATGGGCCATGCCCAGCACGATATCCTTGATGCCCAGGGCGCCGCCGCGCTTGATGATCTGCTCGAGCGCCGGGATCAGCGCTTCGCCGCCATCCAGGCCAAAGCGCTTGGTGCCGGTATACTTGACGTCGATGAACTTTTCGAAACCCTCGGCCTCGATCAGCTTGTTCAGGATCGCCTTCTTGCCTTCGGCGGTAAAGGTGATTTCCTTGTCGGGTCCCTCGATCCGCTCCTGCAGCCATTGCTTGGCCTCGGGATCGGAGATGTGCATGAACTCCACGCCCACCGTCGAGCAATAGGTGCGCTTGAGGATTTCGAGCATCTGGGGAATGGTGGCGAATTCGAGCCCCAGATAATTGTCGATGAAGATCTTGCGGCCGTAATCGGCTTCGGTGAAGCCGTAGGACTTGGGATCGAGTTCGGGCGCCGGCTCGGTGGCGCGCATTTGCAGCGGATCGAGTTCGGCATGCAGGTGCCCGCGCATGCGGAAGGCGCGGATCATCATGATGGCGCGCACCGAATCGCGCGCCGCCTGCATCACCTGGGCAGGATCGATCGTGGCCGGCTTGCCGTCGGCGGCGGGAGCCTTGGCGGCCTTGGCCGCCTTGACGGCGACCGCTTCGGCGGCGCCCCAATCGCTGTCGAGCGCCGAAACCAGTTCGCCATTGGCCGGACGCGGCCAGTCGGCGCGCCGCCAGCTGGGACCGTCGGCATTGGCCTTGACGTCGGCAGGACTGTCTTCGAGCTTGCCGAAAAAGCTGGCCCAAGTGTCATCCACACTCTGGGGATCGGCTTTGAAGCGGGCATAAAGCTCCTCGATATAATCGGCGTTGCCGCCGTAGAGGAACGAGGTCAACAAGAACGTTTCGTTCTTTTCCTGTCGTGTCATGGCTTTTGCGGGATCGCTGCCCGCTTCCCTTCGATGCACCGGGCCCACTGAGAGTGAGCCCGTCAAGTTGGCTGGCGGCATGATCGCCTCCCAGCCCTTATCACCGTATTTACGCCCGTCTGGACTTACCGCCCAATCACCAAGACTTGTTGGTGACTGGCACTCAGCCCTTGAGCACTTCGGCCAGCGTGCGACCGATCCGTGCCGGAGATTTGGAGACGGTGATACCCGCCGCTTCCATCGCCGCGATCTTGTCTTCGGCGCCACCCTTACCGCCCGAAATTACGGCGCCAGCATGGCCCATGGTACGCCCTGCGGGAGCCGTAAGCCCGGCGATGAAACCAGCCATGGGCTTCTTGCGACCCTTCTTGGCTTCATCGATCAGGAACTGGGCCGCTTCCTCTTCGGCCGAGCCGCCGATCTCGCCGATCATGATGATCGACTTGGTCGCCTCGTCGGCCAGAAACATCTCGAGCACATCGATGAACTCGGTGCCCTTGACCGGATCGCCGCCAATGCCCACCGCCGTGGTCTGGCCCAGGCCTTCATTGGTGGTCTGGAACACTGCTTCATAGGTAAGCGTGCCGGACCGGGAAACAATGCCCACCGAACCCTTGGAAAAGATCGATCCGGGCATGATGCCGATCTTGCACTCCTCAGGCGTCAATACGCCCGGGCAGTTGGGTCCGATCAGGCGCGATCTGGACTTTTCGAGCCGGGCCTTGACCTTGACCATGTCGAGCACCGGCACGCCTTCGGTGATGCACACGATCAGCGGAATTTCCGCGTCGATGGCTTCGAGAATGGCAGCGGCGGCGCCGGCGGGGGGCACGTAGATCACCGAGGCATTGGCCCCGGTCGCTTCCTTACCCTCGGCCACCGAGGCGAAGATCGGCAGCTGCGTGCCGTCCAGGCCCGAGCTCCAGGTCTCCCCGCCCTTCTTGGGGTGGGTGCCGCCCACCATTTTGGTGCCGAAATAGGCCAGTGCCTGTTCGGTATGGAAGGTTCCGGTCTTGCCGGTCAGACCCTGGACCAGGACCTTGGTGTCTTTGTCAACGAGGATGGACATAGGGTCTTTCCGCTATTGGTTGGCTTGCAACTCGGGCAACGAGGTCTCGAACTTGAGCATCAGACCGGAAAAGCCGGTCTGGTCGAGATAGCTGCTGCCCTCAGGAATGAAGGTGAGATAGGTGTCGAGCGTGCGCGGCATGGCGGGCGGGGGACCCCAGACATAGCTGGTGATATCCTCCTCCCGCAGCTCCTGGGCGACAGGATTGCCGATCAGCGCAGTGACCAGGGCCGGATCGATGACTTCGGTGGCGGCAAAATTGTAGAGATGGCAGCTCAGCGCATCGAAGATGTCGGAGGTGAGCTTGCCCACCACCAGGTAATGGGACACGCCCGCCACCTGGCGCCCGAAGATCTTCACCTCGTAGCCGATGCCGTCGGCTTCCGCCTCGGCCATCCCTGCGGCCGAGCGTGCCATCAGCTCCGCCAGTTCGGGATCGGCATCCTCGGCGACCGCCATCCAGCCGGCGTCGAGCACGATCTTCTGGGTATCCTCATAGGACAGCCGACCGGGCACGCAGGCTTGCTCAAAAGCCGCCACGAAGGCTTGCCCATAGGCCTGGTCCTGAGCCTGCGCGCCGGCCCCGACCAGCCCAATGAGGCTGGCCAGCACCGGCACGAGCCATGCCCGTGCCATCAGCTGCGGCCCTTGACCGCCGCCACGATCTTCTGGGCGGCATCGTCCAGGTCATCGGCCGATATGACGTCCAGGCCCGACTGGTCGAGCAAGGCCTTGCCTTCGGCCACGCGAGTGCCTTCGAGCCGCACCACCAGCGGAACCGTAAGGCCAACTTCGCGCACCGCGGCCAGCACGCCCTCGGCAATCACGTCGCAGCGCATGATGCCGCCGAAGATGTTGACCAAAATGCCCTGCACATTGGGATCGGCAGTGATGATCTTGAAGGCGGCCGTCACCTTCTCCTTGCTCGCCCCGCCGCCCACGTCCAGGAAGTTGGCCGGCTCGGCGCCGTAGAGCTTGATGATGTCCATGGTCGCCATGGCAAGACCGGCGCCATTGACCATGCAGCCGATATTGCCATCGAGCGCCACATAGGCAAGGTCGTATTTGGACGCCTCGATCTCCTTGGCGTCCTCTTCGGTCAGATCGCGCAACCCCGCCACGTCGGCATGGCGGAACATGGCGTTGTTGTCGAAGCTCACCTTGGCATCGAGCACGCGCAGGCGGCCATTGGTCATCACGATCAGCGGATTGACCTCGAGCAGGCTCATATCGGTGTCGGTGAAGGCCTTGTAGAGCGCCGGAAACAGGCTCTGGGCATCGGTGCGGGCTTCGCCTTCGAGCGCCAGCGCGTCCGAGAGCTTGGCCACATCGGCTTGCGTCACCCCGGCAGAGGGGTCGATCGAGAGCGAGATGATCTTTTCGGGCGTGTCATGGGCGACCGCCTCGATGTCCATGCCGCCTTCGGTGGAAACCACGAAGGAGACGCGGCCGGTGCTGCGATCCACCAGGATGGAGAGATAAAGTTCGCGGGCAATGTCGGCGCCGTCCTCGATATAGAGGCGATTGACCTGCTTGCCGGCGTCCCCGGTCTGCTTGGTGACCAGGGTATTGCCCAGCATCTCGCGGGCATTGGTCACCACGTCTTCGATGGAGCGGGCCAGCCGGACGCCGCCCTTGGCGTCCGGTCCCAATTCCTTGAACTTGCCCTTGCCGCGACCGCCGGCATGAATCTGGCTCTTGACCACATAGAGCGGGCCGGGCAGCTGGCGCGCGGCAGCCTCGGCCTGGTCGGCCGAGGTGATGGCCACGCCCATGGCCACGGGCACGCCATAGCCTTTGAGCAGTTCCTTGGCCTGGTGTTCGTGAATATTCATGGCAAACCTTTTCGGGTTCTCGCGACAGGGCGCAGGGATCAGGCGAGCTTGGGAGCGATCTTCTTGCAGGCCTCGACCAGCCCTTCGACGGACGCCACCGACTTGTCGAAGGCCTTCTGCTCGGGACCGTTGAGCGCAATTTCCACGATACGCTCGGCACCACCGGCACCGATCACCACGGGCACGCCCACATACATGTCCTTGACGCCATACTCGCCGGTCAGGAACGCGGCACAGGGCATCACGCGCTTCTTGTCCTTGAGATAGCTTTCGGCCATGGCGATGGCCGAAGCGGCGGGGGCATAAAAGGCCGAACCGGTCTTGAGCAGGCCGACGATCTCGGCGCCGCCGTCACGGGTGCGCTGGATGATCTGGTCGAGGGTTTCCTTGGTCATCCAGCCCATCTTGACCACGTCGGTCAGCGGAATGCCGGCCACGGTGGAATAGCGCGCCAGCGGCACCATGGTGTCGCCATGCCCGCCCAGCACAAAGGCCGAGACGTCTTCGACCGACACCTTGAGTTCGTCGGCGATGAAGTGGCGGAAGCGCGCGCTGTCGAGCACGCCGGCCATGCCCACCACGCGGTTCGCCGGCAGGCCGGAGAACTTCTGGAGCGCCCAGACCATGGCGTCGAGCGGGTTGGTGATGCAGATCACGAAGGCATCGGGAGCATATTTGGCAATGCCGGCGCCCACCTGCTCCATCACCTTGAGGTTGATTTCGAGTAGGTCGTCGCGGCTCATGCCGGGCTTGCGCGGCACGCCGGCGGTGACGATGACCACGTCGGCGCCTTCGATGTCACGATATTCGGACGTGCCCTTGAGCGAGGCGTTGAAACCCTCGACCGGGCCGGACTGCGCCAGGTCCAGCGCCTTGCCCTGGGGAACCCCGTCGACCACGTCGAACAGCACGACGTCGCCCATTTCCTTGGTGGCTGCCAAAAGGGCAAGCGTCCCGCCGATCTGCCCCGCCCCGATCAGGGCGATCTTCTTCCGCGCCATGTAGCAATGTCCCGATGTGAGTTATTTTGCCGCGCCCCTATAGCCTTTGGACCAATTGGGCGCAAGTCAGCCGATTGTCTCAGTGGACTCCGGGGCAGGTCGTTTGGGGGCCGCCAGATAGGCATCCGAGCCCATTTCGGCCAGCCGGCTCAGCGTGCGCTGGAACTCGAACCGCGTCTTGTCGTCGGCCCCCAATTGGGCCAGGGGCACCGCAAAGCTCGCGGCCAGCTTGACGCCGCGATCATAGAGCGTGTCGATCAACAAGATGAAGCGCTTGGAGGCGTCCGATCGGGTCCGATCGAACTGGGGCACGCCATCGATCACCAAGGCGTCATAGGCATTGGCCAGCCTCAGATAATCGCGTGCGCCGAGCGGTTTCTCGCACAATTGTGCGAAGCTGAACCGGGCCGCGCCCATGGCCTGGCACGGCACGGTGATGACCCGGCCCAGACTTTCGAGCATGGCAGGCATGCCCGCCTCGCCCGAGGCAAACAGCGACCAGACATGATCCATGGCCCGCTGGGCCGTAGGGCCGGTGCCGAAATAGAACACGTCCTGGCCCGAAAACTTGTCCTGCCGGTAATCCTTGCGCGCATCGAGCCGCACGATTTGCGTGTGTTGCTTGAGCAGGCCGATGAAAGGCAGCACCAGCTCGCGGTTCAGCCCATTGGCATAAAGCCCGTCGGGTTCGACATTGGAGGTCGCCACCAGCACCACGCCGGCCTCGAACAGCCTTTCGAACAGCCGCCCCAGGAGCATGGCATTGGTGATGTCGTGCACGTGGAATTCGTCCAGGCACAACAGCTGGGTGGAGGCGATCACCGGCTTGACCACGGCGGCCACCGGATCGGCATTGCCCTTCTTGTCCTTCTGGCCAGCGCGGAAAGCGGCGATGGCCTGATGCATCTCGTCCATGAACTCATGGAAATGCAGCCGCCGCTTTTTGGCGATGGGGACATGCCCAAAGAACATGTCCATCAGCATGGTTTTGCCGCGCCCCACCTCCCCCACCAGATAGAGCCCGGTGACCGGTTGGGGCCTGGCAAAAAAGCGGGCCAGCCCGCTTGGACGCGGTGCGAGCAGGTCGGCAGCCACCCGATCGAGCGCCTGGGCGGCGGCACGCTGGGCCGGATCGGCCGCCAGCACGCCACGGGCCACGCGGTCGTCATAGGCGCTCACGACAAAACTGTTGGCTGGTGTACCCGTCAAAACGAAAAAGCCCCCGTTCGGGGGCTCCTTAGCTGATTGTTTGGCAAAGGCAACTGGTGGGCTCAGCCCACCATCGAAATGCCCCGGCCCCCGGCCATGGTGCCGATGAAGCGGTCACCGCTGAGCAGCAACGTGCCCACGATGGAGTTGCTGTCATCGTAAAGCTGGATCTGCGAACCGGCCAGCTGCCAGGACGAAACCCCGCTCAGGCCGGCAATCTGGCACCCGGGCGTGGAGGCACGATAGCGTGCCGTGCCGTCCTTGGCCGTCTGCGTGAGATTGAGCGTGCAGCTCTCTGGACCCGAATTGATCGACCACATGCCCAAGAGGTCGTTGACCCCGAAGCCGGGTGCCAGCAGGCGCCCCGTTGCGCCAGGCATGCCGCCGGGGGCGCCCAGACCGCTCGAAACCGTGCCGCCAGGCCCCACGGGGGGCAGCGCCGCCGTCTGGGTCGGGCTACCGGGCAAGGCCGGTCCACCCGGCAGGGCGGCCGTCGTCACGGGCTGCTGAATCTGGCCATCGGTGCCAATGGGCGGCAGGCTGGCGCTCGACACCGAGCCACTGGTAATGGGGGTCAAAGTCTCGGGCTGCGTGGACGCGTAATTGACCTGCGAGGTGCTCGCGCAACCCGACAGCAAGAGCCCGGTGAGGGCCACCAAGGCGACGCCGCTCAAACGAAAAGTCATGGCCTGCTCCATCGGCAAAAACAAGGTCCGACCTACCAGATGGGCGTTTAACCCACCCTGACTCGCCGTTCAACCCTAAACACTATGCTAAGACGGGACTAATGTGTCAGCTTTGCGACCCGCTGGTCGGTTCAGTCCCGTTGCGACATTTCCGCAAGCAAGGCATCGGCCAACAGCTTGGCGTCCGCCGCTTCCTCATCGGGCACCTTGAGGGCAAAGCCGCGCGGCCCGAATACACCCGGCAGCCCCGGCAAGCCGCCTTCCCCGCCTTCGAGCGGGTGGAAGCCATGCGCCTTCAGAGCCGTGACGATCACCCTGGCCATGGACGGATCAGCGATCTCGGCGACCAGGGTGAACATTTCAGGCGACCTTGCGCTCGACCATCATCTTGCGGATCTGCGCAATGGCCTTAGCGGGGTTGAGGCCCTTGGGGCAGGTATTGGCGCAGTTCATGATGGTGTGGCAGCGATAGAGCTTGAAGGGATCTTCGAGCCCATCGAGCCGCTCGTTGCGGGTTTCATCGCGGCTGTCGATCAGCCAGCGATAAGCCTGCAGCAGCGAAGCGGGGCCCAGATATTTCTGACCGTTCCACCAATAGCTTGGGCAGGAGGTGGAGCAGCACGCGCACAAAATGCACTCATAGAGCCCGTCGAGCTTTTCGCGGTCTTCGCGCGACTGCAGCCATTCGGTCTTGGGGGTCGGCGAGGTGGTCTTGAGCCAAGGCTCGATCGACCGATGCTGGGCATAGAAGGTGGAGAGATCAGGCACCAGGTCCTTGACCACCGGCATGTGCGGCAGCGGATAGACCGCGATGGGTCCCGAAATGTCGTCCATGCCCTTGGTGCAGGCCAGGGTGTTGAGCCCGGCAATGTTCATGGCGCAGGACCCGCAAATGCCCTCGCGGCAGGAGCGGCGCAGCGTCAGGGTGGGATCGATGTTGTTCTTGATCCACAACAGGGCATCGAGCACCATCGGCCCGCAATCATCGAGATCGACGAAATAGGTGTCGAGCCGCGGATTGGCTTCGGTATCGGGATCGTAGCGATAGATCCGGAACTCCCGCAGCCGCGCGCCAGCCGGCTTGGGCCAGGTCTTGCCCGGCTTGATCTTGGAGTTCTTGGGAAGCGTGAGTTCGACCATTTAAAATCCATCCAGCCTGGGGCGTTGCCGCCTAAGCGAGGTTTGCGGTGATCAGTAGACGCGGGCCTTGGGGGCGATCTTGGCCAAGTCGATGCCGTCGCTCAAGGGCTCGGTATGCACCGGGCGGTAATCGAGCGTCACCTTTCCGTCATCGTCGATGAAGGATAGGCTGTGCTTGCGCCAGTTGGCATCGTCACGGTTGGGATAATCCTCGCGGGCATGGGCCCCTCGGCTTTCCGTGCGCGCCTCGGCCGAGACGACCGTCACCATGGCATTGGCCATGAGGTTTTCCAGCTCGAGCGTTTCCACCAGGTCCGAGTTCCAGATCATCGAGCGATCATGGACCTTGAGGTCCTTGAGTTCGCCATAGATCTCGGTCATGCGCGCCACGCCCGATTGCAGGGTCTCGGCGGTGCGGAACACGGCCGCATCCTCCTGCATGGTGCGCTGCATGCGCTCGCGCACATGGGCGGTAGGGGAAGCGCCATCGGCATAGCGCAGTCGGTCGAACCGGCTCAGGATCTTTTCTTCCGAAGCCTTGTTGCCTGAAGGGATGGCTGCATTGCGATCCAGCACCTCACCGGCGCGGATGGCTGCGGCCCGGCCGAACACCACGAGGTCGATGAGCGAATTGGAGCCCAGCCGGTTGGCGCCATGCACCGAAGCGCAACCCGCTTCGCCCACGGCCATCAGCCCGGGCACGGTGGCATCGGGCCCGCCCCGGCGCGGATCGATGGCTTCGCCGTAATAATTGGTGGGGATGCCGCCCATATTGTAGTGCACGGTGGGCAGCACCGGGATCGGCTCGCGCGTCAGGTCCACGCCGGCAAAGATCTTGGCGCTTTCGGTAATGCCGGGCAGGCGCTCGTGCAGCACGGCGGGATCAAGGTGATCGAGGTGCAGGAAGATGTGGTCCTTCTTGGACCCCACGCCGCGCCCCTCACGGATCTCCATGGTCATGCAGCGCGAAACCACGTCGCGGCTGGCCAGATCCTTGGCATTGGGGGCATAGCGCTCCATGAAGCGCTCGCCTTCCGAATTGGTGAGATAACCGCCCTCGCCGCGCGCGCCCTCGGTGATGAGCACGCCGGCGCCGTAGATGCCGGTGGGGTGGAACTGCACGAATTCCATATCCTGGAGCGGCAGGCCGGCTCGAGCCACCATGCCGTTGCCGTCGCCGGTGCAGGTATGGGCCGAGGTGGCCGAGAAATATGAGCGGCCATAGCCGCCGGTGGCCAGAACCACCATCTTGGCGCGGAAGCGATGCAGCGTGCCGTCATCGAGCTTCCAGGCGATCACGCCCTCGCACACCCCATCCTCGGACATGATGAGGTCGATGGCGAAATATTCGATGAAGAACTGGGCGTTGTTGCGCAGGCTCTGCCCGTAGAGCGTGTGCAGGATGGCGTGGCCGGTGCGGTCGGCTGCCGCGCAGGTGCGCTGCACCGGCGGGCCGTCGCCATAGTTCTGCATGTGGCCGCCAAAGGGGCGCTGATAGATCTTGCCCGCTTCAGTGCGCGAAAACGGCACGCCGTAATGCTCGAGCTCGTAGACCGCCTGCGGGGCCTCGCGCGCAAGATATTCCATGGCGTCGTTATCGCCCAGCCAGTCCGACCCCTTGACGGTGTCGTACATGTGCCACTGCCAGCTGTCGGGGCCCATATTGCCCAGCGAGGCGGCGATACCGCCCTGGGCGGCCACGGTGTGGGAGCGGGTGGGGAAAACCTTGGTCACGCAGGCGGTGTTGAAACCCTGCTCGGCCATGCCCAGCGTGGCACGCAGGCCTGCGCCGCCGGCACCCACGACCACGACGTCGAAGGCGTGATCGATGATCTCATATGCCACTAGACTACCCCCAGAAAACCAGCTTGACGAGGAAGAGCACGGTCAGGGCCGCCACCATGCCGGCAAAGAAGGTGTTGAGCATGAGACTCAGGCGGCGCGTGCGCGGCTCGTGCACGTAGTCGTCGATCACCTCGATCATGCCGATGCGCATGTGGATGGCGACGTTGACGATCAGAAGGGCCAGAAAGAACGCCACGATCGGATTGGCCAGGACACCCACCATCTCGGCCCGCTCGGCGCCCGCCAGGCGCACCACCAACCACACGAAGAAGCCGGTAAAGGCGATATTGGCCGCCCCGGTCAGCCGCTGGGTGATGAAGTGCCTGGTGGCAGACTTGCCCGAGCCGTGATGGGCATGGGGATCGGCGATACCGGAATTGTCCATTTTGGCCTCAGAACCAGACGAAGATGGCCCAGGCGGCCAGGGTCAGAACGATGGAGCCGATGAGATTGCCCCGCACCATCCAGGTGCGCACGTGGCGCTCAAAGCCGTGCCCAGTATCCCAAACGAAATACCGCAAACCGCCCAGCATGTGGTGAAACAGCGCCCAAGTGTAACCAAACAGCACCAGCTGGCCGAACCAGCTGCCATAGAGCCAGCTCACCGATGCCAACGCTTCGTCGCCAATGGCCGCAGCGCCCACGAAGATCAGAAGGAACAAGGTGCCGACATAAAGCGCGATGCCGGTGACGCGATGCACGATCGACATCACCATGCTCAGCGCCCAGCGATAGACGGTCAGGTGGGGCGAAAGGGGCCGTGAGCGAGTTGCCATGCGTTCTAGCCTTGCTGCCGGATGCCTAGTTTAGAAATGTTGCAGCCTAATAGCGGTCCCCGCTCGCTTCGTCAAAGCATTGGGCACGTGACTTTCGTCCAAGCTGTGCTACCCCGGCCAACCGTGAGATCATTGGTGGAGAATACGGTGAACGAGCGCATAAGGATCATTGGGGAACAGACCCTGTCGGACGATTGGGGGCTGCTCAAGAAAACCACTTTCGAGTACCGCCACGCCAACGGCAAGTGGCAGACCCAGTCGCGCGAGACCTATGATCGCGGCGATGCGGCGGTGATCCTGCTCTACAATCTGGAAAACCAGAGCGTGGTGCTTACCCGCCAGTTCCGCTTTCCGGTCTATGCCAAGGGCGAACCCTACATGCTGCTCGAGGCCTGCGCTGGGCTCAATGACGGGCTGGATGCCGAAAGCCGCATTCGCGCCGAAGCCGAGGAAGAAACCGGCTATCGGCTAGGGGAGGTTACCCATCTGTTCGACTCCTATATGAGCCCCGGCTCGGTGACCGAGAAGCTCTCCTTCTTCCTGGGCCACTACGATGCCAGCACGCGCATTTCAGGCGGCGGCGGGCTCGTCGAGGAGGGCGAGGACATCGAAGTGGTCGAGCTGCCCTTCAAGACCGCCTATGCCATGATCTTCACGGGCGAGATCGTGGATGCCAAGACCATCATGCTGCTCCAGCACGCTGCCCTGAGCGGACTGCTGGAGCGCTAAGGCGCCGCAGGCTGTTGGACGCCGCCGCTCAGCGATAGTCGACCAGCTTCCTGTCGGGATCATAAGGCTGGTCGGCCACTTCGCGCAGCACGGCCTGGCCGCAGCGCATCTTGCCGGTTCCCGCATCGAAGGCGTAGCTGGGCGAACCATGCAGCGTCCAGCCTTCGCTGAGGGCCTTTGTCACCTTGTGGCAGAAGGCGGAATCGTCTTCTCCGGTCAAAAAGCGATAGATCTGCATCCCTTACCTCGCATTTGATCACGCAACCCGGCACAAGACGGATTGATCTTTGACCCTATTACCGGTTATCGGAGCGTTATGCACCGGTTTCCCCAGCCCCTGATCGAGGGGTACAAGAGCTTTATGGAGGGGCGCTACGCACGCGAGCGGCAGCGCTACCGCGATCTGGCAGCGGAGGGTCAAAGCCCCTCCACCATGATCATTGCGTGCTGCGATAGCCGCGCCGCGCCCGAAACCATTTTCGATCAGGGTCCGGGCGAGCTGTTCGTGCTGCGCAACGTGGCCAATCTCGTGCCTCCCTATGCGCCCGATGCGGGCCAGCACGGCACCTCGGCAGCCATAGAGTTCGCCGTGCAGTCGCTGGGCATCCGTAACATCGTCGTGATGGGCCATGGGCGCTGCGGCGGCATCCATGCGGCGCTCGCCCCCTCTGGCGAGCCGCTCGACAGCGGCGATTTCATCGGCAAGTGGATGAGCCTCCTGGCGCCCGTGGCAGAACAGGTCAGCGGCTACACCATGCTGACGTCCGCCGAGCGGCAGACCGCGCTCGAACGCCTTTCGATCCGCAACTCCATAACCAATCTCTTGACCTTCCCCTATGTGCGTGCCCTGCACGAGGCGGGAAAGATTGAGATCCACGGCGCCTGGTTCGACATTTCGACCGGCGAGCTCTGGATCATGGACGGCGAAAGCGGCGACTTCCTGCGGCTCGAGCCCTGAGACCCTGGGCGTCCGTGCCCGAGGCAGATCATCCTCCAATTAGTATGTCGGCGTTTGCAACCGAAGTTAAGGGAGCGCGTTTCCCCTTCGAAGCAACGAGATGAAAAGTCGATCGCACGGATAGTTCGCAAAAAACGCCGCAGCGATAGTATTTTTCAGTCTTATGCTCGAATACCGCGAAACGTCAGATTTAACGCGCCTCGGATCGATTTTATCACTAGAGTTTCGATCTGCTGATAAGCGCATAACATGGAGCATAACCATGAAGACCTTGTTTGCAACCACCGCCGCTGCTTTGATTCTGTCTGTTGGCGCCGCCATGGCCCAGACGCCGGTTCCGGGCTTTGAAGACGTCGACACCAATGCCAACGGCACCATCTCTTGGGAAGAGCTGTCCGCTGCCTTCACTGGCGATGTATCTGAGGAAGATTTCGCCGCTGCCGACGTCGACGGCAACATGGAACTTTCTGCTGAAGAGTTTGCCACCCTCGAAATCGTTGCCAGCCTGACGGCTCAGGATGCGGGCCAGAGCGGCGCAACCGAGATGGGTTCGCCGGTTGCCAATCCCTCGCAGGACGCCACGGAAACGGACGACAGCGACACCGAGAATGACCAGGAAGACGGTGACGGCGAGGAAACCACTACTCCTCCCGCGAACTAAGCCGCAGTTCTACGACTTAACGAAAGGCCGCCCTTAAGGGTGGCCTTTTGCTTTGCCGCCGCTGCGTTGCGGCAGCAACCTCGGTCCGGCAACTGCCACCACCAGACCAATCAGGATCACCCCGCCGCCCAGCGCCTCCGGCAAGGTGATGCGTTCGCCCAAGACCAAGACGCCGGATATGACGCCTGCCACCGGCACCAGCAGTGCAAACGGCGTCACGGTGGAGGCCGGGTGCCGGCTGAGCAGCATGCTCCACAGCGCCATGCCCAGAACCGTAGCCATATAGGCCAGGAACACCACCTGGGCTGCCACCTGCCAGCGCGGACGGAGCACCAGATCGGCCAGCGCCTCGGGGCCATCGATGAGCAGCGATAACCCCAGCAGCGGAACGCAGGCAAAGACGCTGGCCCAAACGATGAAGGCCAGCATGTCGATCTGCCCGGCCTTCTTGGTGAGAATGTTGGCGATAGCCCAGGCCATGGCCGCCCCCAGCGTGAGCCCGAAGGGCAGCAGATCGGCGCCGTCGAGGCGCTCCCAGCCGATGACGGCCAGCCCGGCGAAGGCAATCGCTCCGCCTAGCAGTTGGATGGGTTGGGGCCGCTCGCCCAGGATGAAATAGGCCAGAACTATGGTGAACAACACCTGGGTCTGCAGCACCAGCGAGGACAGGCTGGCGGGCATGCCAAGAAAGATCGCCGTGTTGAGCATGGAATAGAGGATCACGCCCAGAAACAGCCCATAGCCCATGACGATTAGCGGCGAGGTTTTGGGCGGCTTGATGAACAGGGCGAGTGGAAAAGCGGCAAAGAAGAAGCGCAGCGCCGCTTGCAGCAGCGGCGGAATCTCTCCCACCGACAGCTTGATCACGGTGAAGTTGAAACCCCAGATCAGCACCACCACCAGCGCCATCAGGATGTCGCGCACGGGCATCGGCCAATCCAGAAATCAGAGCACGAAAAAGGCGCCGGACCAATCCGGCGCCTCGGCAGTCTTAGGGACAGAGTCCAGCAAGTGCCAGCCTCACGCCGCCTTTTGCGGCATCAGGCCGCGCGCGATCAGGGTCTCGGCGATCTGAATGGCGTTGAGAGCGGCGCCCTTGCGCAGATTGTCGCTGACCACCCACATGGCCAAGCCGTTTTCCACCGTCACGTCCTCGCGAATGCGGCTGACATAGGTCAGGTCCTCGCCCGCAGCCTCGACCGGGGTGGCGTAGCCGCCCGGCTCGCGCTTGTCGACCACGGCAATGCCTGGGGCCTCGCGCAAGAGGTCACGCGCCTCGTCGGCCGAGATCGGGCGTTCGAACTCGATGTTGACCGCTTCGGAATGGCCCACGAACACCGGCACGCGCACCGCCGTGCAGGTGACGCGGATCTTGGGATCGAGGATCTTCTTGGTCTCGGCCAGAACCTTCCACTCTTCCTTGGTGTATCCGTCCTCCATGAACACGTCGATCTGGGGGATGACGTTGAAGGCGATCTGCTTGGGGAACTTGGCAGGGGTGGGCCGATCGTTGACGAAAATGCCCTTGGTCTGGTTCCAGAGCTCGTCCATGCCTTCCTTGCCGGCGCCAGACACCGATTGGTAAGTGGATACGACCAGGCGCGTGATGCGCGCGAAGTCGTGCAGCGGCTTGAGCGCCACCACGAGCTGGGCCGTGGAGCAATTGGGATTGGCGATGATGTTGGTGCGCTTGGGGTCGGCCATGAAGGCATCGAGCGCCTGCGGGTTCACCTCGGGCACCACCAGCGGCACGTCCGAATGGTAGCGCCAGAAGCTTGAATTATCGATCACGATGGCGCCATGGGCGGCGATCTTCTGGGCCCAGTCCTTGGAAATGGTCGAGCCGGCCGACATGAACACGAAGTCGATGCCGGCAAAGTCGAAATGCTCCAGGTTTTGGCACTTGAGGGTGCGGTCCCCATAGCTTACCTCGCGCCCGGTGGAGCGCGAAGAGGCCAGCGCCACCACCTCACTGGCCGGAAACTTGTGCTCGGCCAGGATGTTGAGCATTTCGCGGCCCACATTGCCCGTGGCCCCCACGACTGCGACACGATAACCCATGAATTGGTTTTCCTTACCCGTTGTCGCCCCGCGCAGCACCAGCGCCGCGGCCCAGATGGGTTCAGCCTCTCCCCGGCGGGAGACGGCCCGGGGAAAAGCTCAAGCGGTTTTGGTTTTGCCGGTTTTGCGCATGGCCGACGGCGCCGGCGCGGAGCCGGTCATGAGCCGATCGATCCCAGTCGAGGCGATGCGCATCAAATGCGTTCCAGTTGCGGAAACCGGGCCCTTCTACGCGCCTTGGGGCAAATGTCAATCGCTCCCTGGTTCGGCGCCAATGTCGAGCATACGCCCCACAGGCATGGCGCAGGGGCGCGAACGCGCTATATAGCGCCCATGCGGGCCATCGGGTTCGCCTTTGTGGAGCAGGCCGGTGCGCAAATTCGATATCGTGGTGTTGGGTGCGGGCGCTGCCGGGATGATGGCCGCCATCGAGGCCGGCAAACGCGGCCGGTCCGTGCTGGTCGTCGACCACGCCAAAGCGCCGGGCGAAAAGATCCGCATTTCGGGCGGTGGACGCTGCAATTTCACCAACACCAACACCGCGCTCGATCGGTTTTATTCGAGCAATCCACGCTTTGCCGCCTCGGCGCTCGCGCGCTACAAGCCCAAGGATTTCATTGCCTTGGTGGAGCGCTACGGCATCGCCTATCACGAAAAGGATCTCGGCCAGCTGTTCTGCGACGGCCCGGCGACCCAGATCGTGAATATGCTCACCACTGAGATGGACCGCGTCGGCGCCCGGCTCGAGCTGGGAACCACGGTTGACGAGGTTGCCCACGCCGACGACGCCTTTCGCCTCGCCCTCTCCACCGGCCCCGTCACGGCAGAGGCTGTCATCGTGGCCACCGGGGGCAAGTCCATTCCCAAGATGGGCGCGACCGGCCTGGGCTACCAGTTGGCCACCCAGTTTGGCCTGCGGCTGACCGAGACCCGCCCGGCCCTCGTGCCGCTCACCCTCGAGCAACGCACGCTGGAACGCTACAAGGTTCTGGCGGGCGTCAGCCTGCCCGCCGAGGTCGGGTGCGGCAAGAAGCGCTTCGAAGAAGCGCTGCTCTTTACCCATCGCGGGCTGTCAGGCCCCGCCATTTTGCAGATTTCCTCGGTGTGGCGCGAGGGACAAGGCCTGAGCATCGATCTTTTGCCCCATGTCGACGTGCTTGGCCTGCTCCAGGCCGCCCGCAGGGACACGCCGCGCCTGGCCATCCAGACCGTTCTGGCCAATCACCTGCCCAAGCGGCTGGCCCAGCTTTTAGGCGAAGATCTGGCAATCAGCACCCAGATCGGGGACCTTTCCGATGCCCGGCTCACCCAGATCGCCGAACGCCTGCGCCGCTATCCCATCACCCCCGTGGGTTCGGAGGGCTATCGCACGGCCGAGGTCACCCTGGGCGGGATCGACACCCGCGATCTGGACTCCACCACCATGGCAGCACGCGCCCTGCCCGGGCTCTATTTCGTCGGCGAGGTGGTGGACGTGACCGGCTGGCTGGGGGGCTATAATTTCCAGTGGGCCTGGGCTTCGGGGTGGGCTGCCGGCCAGGTCGCCTGAGCGGGGGAACCAGGGCTGGAACGGCGCGTTCTCAGCCCACCCAGCCATGGAGGCCAAAATGGCCATCACGTCGCTCAACGAGCTTTTCGTCCACACCCTCAGGGATATCTACTATGCCGAGAACCACCTCACCAAGGTGGTGCCCGAGCTGATCGAAACCGCCTGGAACAGCGATCTCAAGACCCTGTTCCGCGAGCATCTGGATGAAACGCGCGGCCATATCGGACGCCTCGAACAGGTCTTTGCGCTTTTGGGTGAAAAGCCCGCCGGCGAAAAATGCGCCGCCATCGAAGGCATCACTGCCGAGACGCGCGAATTGATCGGCCAGATCAGCGACAAGACCACCCGCGACGCGGCTCTGATCGCTGCTGCCCAGGCCGTTGAACACTACGAGATCACGCGCTATGGCACGCTGGTGGCCTGGGCCAAAGCGCTCGATCACGAGGAGATTCAGGACCTGCTGCGCGCGACCCTGGCCGAAGAAAAAGCGGCAGACAGCAAGCTTCTGCGCCTGGGCGAGGACAAGCTCAACGAAAAGGCCGCGTGAGACCCCCGGGCTGGTGGCTAGAACTTCCAGCCCAGCCGCACGCCCAGATTGCTCAGCCCGGCATTGGCCGAGCACAACTCGGCGTTCGAGGTGTGCTCATAGGTCAGCGTTGCCGAGAGGTTCTCGCCAAGATCGGCACCCACGCCGAAGCGCTCGTAAAACTGCACTCGGCATCCCATCGAACGGTACCCCTCGGGCGCATCGTTGAGATAACCGCTATTGGCGGCCAACCCCAGCGAGCCTTCCACAAAAACCGGGCTGTCGAAGAGATGCGCCTGCCAGGTCAGGCCCAGATGCACCAGGTTTTCCTTGCCATCGAGATTGATCGTAGCCCCCAGTTCGGGGCGCGGCGACCCGATCCAGCGGAACGCATCGATGTCGGGTGAGGAAAACAGCACGTCCAGGCTAATGTCCTGCAACCGCTCGAACTCGAAGCGCTCGGGCCGTGTGGGCAAAAAGCCTGAATAGGCGTCGTGAAAATGGAAGCCCAGGCGTACTTCGCTGATCAGCGGTTGCGGCTCGAAAAAAATCGCCTCGGGCGGCAGCAGGGCTTCCTGCGCCATGGCGGAGCCAGAGCCGCACACGATCATGGCGCCCAACAGCGCGCGCAGCCAGCCCATTGCTCGACGATCCTTGGCATCTTCTGACAAGTCACCATAAGAGCCAAGCGGGCCCCGAAGTCAATCTCGGGCGATGGAGATCGGGGCCGGGTGAGGTTGCCGCACGCTCCGCGCTCAGGGCCCCCTCATCCCGCGCTCCCGCGTCCCCTCGCCCCTCGCCCCTCCGGGGAGAGGGCCAGGGTGAGGGGCACCACACGCTCGCTAGGCCGAAGCACTGGCATTTCATCGGCAAAGACCGATATAAGGGCAAAGCTGCGTTAGGACGTTTTGATGACCATACCTCTTTCCATTCTCGATCTGGCTCCTGTTGCCGACGGCACCACCACGCCACAGGCCCTGAACCATCTGCGCGCGCTGGCCGCCCATGGCGATCGGCTGGGCTTTTCGCGCCTGTGGTATGCCGAGCACCATGGCATGCCTTCCATTGCTTCCTCGTCGCCTGAGGTGCTGATCGCCACGGCCGCCTCGGTCACCAAGCACATCCGGGTGGGTTCGGGCGGGGTGATGCTGCCCAATCACGTGCCTTTGCGCGTGGTGGAAACCTACCGCACCCTCAACGCGCTGCATCCGGGCCGGATCGATCTGGGCATCGGGCGTGCCGGGGGCAGCGATGGGCTGACCTTGCAGGCGCTGCGCTCGTTCGGCGGCGAGGTGTTTTCCCAGGACCTGGCCGAACTGTTGGCCTTCGAGCATGGTGACTTCCCCGAAGGTCATCCGTTTCGGCGCGTGCATGTAGTGCCCGATCAGGTCGCCCTGCCACCGATCTGGCTCTTGGGCTCGAGCGGAGCGAGCGCGGCAGCGGCCGGGCAGTTGGGCATGGGCTATGCGTTTGCCGCCCATTTTTCCGCCACCCCGCCGGGCCCGGCCTTCGAAGCCTATCGCCGCGCCTTCGTGCCGTCCGAAGCCTTTCCCGAACCACACGCCGTGGTCTGCCTGTCGGTGCTTTGCGCCCCCACCGACGAGGAGGCCCAGTTCCTCTCGGGCTCGCAGGAATTGAGCTGGGCGCTGTTCCATTCGGGCCAGGCGCGCAAGCTCGTCAGCCCCGAAACGGCGGCAGCGCATGACTATTCGGCGCGCGAGAACGCCATCATCGCTCAGCAGCGCCCGCTCTGGATCGTGGGCAGCCCCGATACGGTCAAGGCCAAGATATTGGAGAAGGTCGAAGGCTCGGGCGCCAGCGAGGTGATGATTTCGACCACGGCGCACGACTACGCGCTGCGCGAGCGTTCCTACACACTTCTGGCCGAAGCTTTCGGGCTTTCGCCTCGCGCCTGAAACGCCAAAGGCCGGGGTCGCCCCCGGCCTTTGTCATTAGATAGGCTTGAAGCTTCAGGCCGCGAGCTTCTTGAGGATCGCGGCGCCCATCTCCTGGGTCCCCACGCTCGGCCCGCCCTGGGCAATGTCGCCCGTGCGCAGGCCATCGGCCAGAACGTCGGCAATCGCAGTCTCGATGCGGCCGGCCAGTTCGATCATGTTGAACGAATAGCGCAGCGCCATGGCAAAGCTGGCGATCATGGCGATGGGATTGGCCACGCCTTTGCCGGCGATGTCGGGCGCCGAGCCGTGCACGGGCTCGTACAGCGCCTTGCGCTTACCGGTGGTCGCATCGGGTGCGCCCAGCGAGGCCGAAGGCAGCATGCCCAGCGAGCCGGTCAGCATGGCCGCCGCATCGGACAGGATATCACCGAAGAGGTTGTCGGTCACCATCACGTCGAACTGCTTGGGGTTGCGCACCAGCTGCATGGCGGCATTGTCGGCCAGGATGTGCTGGTAGGAGACGTCGCCATACTCCTTGGCAATGGCCCCCACCACCTCGCTCCAGAGTACGCCGGACTTCATCACGTTGCGCTTGTCGGCCATGTGGACCTTGCGCCCGCGCGTGCGCGCCAGATCGAAGGCGACGCGCGCGATGCGGTCGATCTCATAGGTCTCATAGACCTGGGTATCGACGGCGCGCTTCTGGCCATTGCCCAGCTCGGTGATTTCCTTGGGCTCGCCGAAATAGACCCCGCCGGTCAATTCGCGCACGATCAGGATATCGAGGCCCTCGACCAGCTCGCGCTTGAGCGAAGAGGCATCGGCCAGCGCCGGATAGCAGATGGCCGGGCGCAGATTGGCAAACAGTCCCAGATCCTTGCGCAGGCGCAACAGGCCCGCCTCGGGGCGCACGTCATAGGGCACGCTGTCCCATTTGGGGCCGCCCACGGCGCCAAAGATCACCGCATCGGCGGCCAGCGCCTTGGCCATGTCGTCTTCGGAAATGGCCTGCCCATGCGTGTCATAGGCAATGCCGCCCACCAGCCCCGTCTCGACGGAGAACGCGCTCAACCCCTGGGCATTGGTCCAGGCGATGAGTTTTTCCACCTCGGCCATGATTTCGGTGCCGATGCCGTCGCCGGGCAGAAGAAGGAGGGACTGGGCCATGTTGCGCTCTGAATGGGGTTGGTGCTGGATCAGGACTGGTGGGCGCCGATGCGGGCGGTGACTTCGATCTCGACCTTCATGGCCGGCTCGATCAGCTGGGCGATGACGATGGTGGCGGCGGGGCGGATGTCGGTGAACACCGGCCCCACGGCGGCAACCATCTCGTCGAGATCGGCCGGATCGGCGAGATAATAGCGCACCCGCACCACGTCCTTGATCGACCCGCCGGCCTCCTCGATCGCCTTGGCGATGGTGGCCAGCGCGTTGGCTGCCTGTGTGCGCACGTCAGCCGGCATCACCATGGCCGCATAGTCATAGCCCGTGGTGCCCGAGACATAAATCATCTCCCCATCGCGCACGGCGCGGGAATAGCCGAACTTAGCCTCGAAGGGCGAGCCGGTCGAAACGCGAGAAACCATCAGATCCAGGGCCTTTGCGACGTCATGGTGCCTTCGAACCCGGTGATGGCCGAGTCGTTGAGCAGCGTGGTGGCGATATCGTCGAGCCCTTCGAGCAGCACGTGTTTGCGCGAGGGATCGATGTCGAACTTGATCTGGCCCCCGTCGGGTCCCTTGATGGTCTGGCTTTCCAGATCCACGGTTAGCGTGGCGTTCGAGCCGCGCTCGGCATCGTCCATCAGCAGCGCCAATTGCTCTGGCGTCACCACGATGGGCAGGATGCCGTTCTTGAAGCAGTTATTGTAGAAGATGTCGGCGAAGCTGGTGGAGATCACGCAGCGCACCCCGAAATCGAGCAAGGCCCAGGGGGCGTGCTCGCGGCTCGACCCGCAGCCGAAATTGTCGCCCGCAATGATGATCTTGGCATCGCGATAGGCCGGCTTGTTGAGCACGAAATCGGGGTTCTCCGAGCCATCGTCCTTGTAGCGCATCTCGGAAAACAGCGCCGAGCCCAGCCCGGTGCGCTTGATGGTTTTGAGATACTGCTTGGGGATGATCATATCGGTGTCGATATTGATGATCGGCAGCGGTGCGGCCACCCCGGTCAAGGTCGTGAACTTGTCCATGGCGAGAACCCTTTCTTGTGTGGGGCTTCATGGCGCATGCGCGCGCCGACCGTCAAGCCGACATTTGGCCAAACCGTTCGCTCCGCTTGCCCGCCGCCCCCGCGCGCCTTTAGGATGGATTCAAACCTGACCCAAGCAAGAAGAGGCCCGCAATGACCCCCCATAACCATGCCAAGCCCGGCGACTATGCCGAAGCGGTACTGCTGCCGGGCGACCCGCTGCGCGCCAAGTGGATCGCGGAGAACTTCCTGGACGATGCGGTGCTGGTCAATTCGGTGCGCAACTGCCTGGGCTATACCGGCACCTACAAGGGCAAACGCGTCTCGGTGCAGGCCACCGGCATGGGGCAGCCCTCGCTTTCCATTTACGTGCACGAGCTGATCAACGTCTATGGCCTCAAGACCCTGATCCGGGTAGGCACCTGCGGCGGGCTCAATGCCAAGGTCAAGGTGCGCGATCTGGTGCTGGCGCAGGCCGCCACCACCGACAGCGCCATCGTCAAGGATCGCTTCGGGCCATACAACTTCGCGCCCATCGCCGATTTCGGCCTGCTGCGCGCCGCCGTGGAACAGGCCGAAGCGCGCGGCATGCGCTATCATGCGGGCAACATGCTCTCGAGCGACCTGTTCTATCACGTCGAAAAGGGCCTGGCCGGCTATGGCGCCCTGCCCGACCACGGCATCATCGGGGTCGAAATGGAAGCGGCAGCCCTTTATACCCTGGCGGCCCGGTTCGACGTGCGTGCTCTCACCATCTGCACCATGACCGATTGCCTGATCACCCATCAGGAGATCAGCGCCGACGAGCGGCAGACCTCGCTGCGCGACATGGTCACCATCGCGCTCGACGTCGCCACCACGGCCTGACAGCCAAAGACTCACGCAATCGTCAGGGCGCCCTTAACCGTCTGGAGGGGAACGCCCTGATCTCGCCGCCATCGGCATGTTAACGTCCCCTTAAATCAGGGGACGTTCGCCCATGCTGTCCAAGTCCAATGCCGCCCGCCTCAGCGACACCGTCAAGGGCGTCGAGACCATGACGCGCTTTGCTCTGGCGGTCCTGGCGCTGGCGAGCGGCGTCTACACCTATCTGGGCGTGCGCGGCCTGCTCGATGGCACGGCCACCTTCGTGTTCTTTGCCGCCATCATCTACTCGGCTGCAGTCTCGGTCGCGATCTACGCTTTCTGGACCTATATGATGCGCTTCGTGCCCCTGGTCACGAGCGCGTCCAAGCGTATGGCCCTGTTCCTCACCATGGGGCTGGGGTGCGTCATGATCGTGGCCATGTCGTCCTGGCTCAACGCGGCGGCCCTGGCGGGCTCGGCCGCCCTCGAGCAGCACTTGGCCGTGACGCTCGAAGGCTATACTGCCGATCTGGATGCCGCCCACGCCAACGCGCTCTCGGCACAAAGCCTTCTGCCCGACGTCACCCGCGCCTCGGAGCGGTTTGCGCGCCTGGCCGCCGACGAACGCCAGAGCGGCGCCCTGACCGGCAGCGTCGGCTCGGGCTCGGTGGTGCAGCTCTTGACGCAAATGTCGGCGCAAATGAACGAGCTTTCGAGCACCATCACGGGGTCGCGCGCCGGCATCGAAGATCTGTTCACGCGCGGCACCCAGCATTTGGCAGCCATGCGCGAGCTGGTCTCGGCCTCGGGCAGCGTCGCACCGCGCGCCGATCAGTTCTCTACCGAAGCCGTGGCGCTCAATGCCGTCATCGCCGCGTTGCAGGAGACTGGGGTCGCTCCCTCGGTCAAGCGCGCTGCCGACGATCTGGCGCTGGGCTTCATTGCACCGGTCGCCGATGGCGGCAATGTGGACCTGGTGAGCCGGCAGGACCAGGTGATGGAAACCGTGCGCGCCTCTGTGGCAGCCCAGTCCGCGGCGCTCAGCCAGGCCGCCGACGAGATCATGGGGCAGGCGCGTGTCGAGCCGCGCCGGTATCAGTCGCTTTCCAGCGCCGATGCGGTATTGCGTTATTGGAGCGATTTCATTCCCTCCTGGGCCGGCGCGATGGCCATCGATCTGCTGCCCGTGGTGCTGGTGCTGGTGCTCATGATCGTCAACGACGCCCTGCGGCGCGAGACCGAGGACGTCGGCGAGGCCGACACCGTGACCGCCGCCGAGATGCTGCGCGCCATGGCGCTCTATCGCCAGATGGCCGATGCCGCGCCGGTGGCGCCCGCCCCTTACATGCCCGTCGTCGCGACGGCTGCGACACCCGCCGCCCCGCCGGTCTCGGCAAACCCCGAGCCGAGCGCGGACGAGACCACGGCCACACCCACGACAGCCGATGCCATCATCACGCCCATCGACGTCAACCAGAGAAAGCGCAGCGATGGCCCCGGCCGGAGCTGACCCCCGCCCCAGGCGTCCCCTGCTGGCCCGGCTCGACGACGGCCGGCTGATCCGGGCTGCGTTTTTCGCCATGCTGGCGGGCACGCTGGCCGTGCTGGCCATCGACTATATGGAGCTGAGCGGGGCCGACGCCCTGCCTATCCTGCCCCAGGGTCCCATCCTGCCCAATGCGCTGCCCGGTGCTCCCGGCATGGCGCCCGATCAGCGCGTCACCACCGCGCCGGACGTGCTCAATGCCCCCCTCACGGTAGAACTGCTGCCCGGCGGCGTGCTCGATCTGACCGGCACCATCGATGTGGGCGCGGCCCAGCGCGTCGCCGACGAACTGGCCGCGCGCGGCGAATATGTGCAGGTGGCCAATCTCAATTCGCCCGGCGGTTCGGTGACCGATGCGCTGGCCATCTCCAAGCTCTTGCGCCAGAACGAGGTAATGACCCAGGTGATGGCGGGCTCGTTGTGCGCGTCCTCCTGCCCCATCGTTCTGGCCGGCGGCACCGCGCGGCTGGTGAGCGACCAGGCCGCAGTGGGCGTGCATCAGGTCTACGCTTTCGAACCGGCCTCGGCGACCGGGATGAGCGTGGCGCGCGCCTCGGGCCAGGCGATGTCCGACGCGCAGACTGTCACGGCCGCCGTGACCCGGCACATGGAAGCCATGGGCATCAAGTCCGGGGTGTGGATCCATGCCATGGAAACGCCCCCCGACAAGCTCTACTATTTCACTGCAGCTGAACTGGAGGAGTTCGACCTGGCCACCAGCATCGGCGACGACATCGCCCGGATGAACCAGCCCGAACCGGTGCAAGCCCAGGGCCGCTAGAACCGAGCTGCGGATCTCCTTTCGGGATCAGGTTGACCAGCGTCAAAATATCGACGCGTTAACGTGGGTAAATATGGAACCCAGGGCAGAGCCATAAGTTATGGCCCTGATGTGAGCAGGGAGGTCCATCGATGCACAACGAACATACATTGACCCGACACCGAGACATTCAAAGCTGGGTTGCCCAGCACAATGGCGTGCCGGCGATTTCCCGGGATATGGACGAAGCGGGCACTATCCGCCAAAAGCTCAAGATCAACTTCCGCCATGCCGACACCAAGCCAGCGGCCGGCCAGCCGAGCCTGGACGATGGCATCAGCCCGTGCTCCTGGAGCGCTTGGCTTGCCGAGTTGGATCGCCAGAGCCTGGCGCTCAAGGTCGAGGCCAACCAGCCCGTCTACGAGCTGGTGCCGCGCGGCACGCTCAACTGATCGCCTGTCGGCCCGGATTTCCGGGCCTTTTTTATAGCCTCAGCGGCGGGGCACCAGCTCGATCACGTCGTGGAACGATTCGAACTGTGGCGACGGCAATTCGAGCACCAGCGTCTCGCCATCTGTCGCATTGCGCCACAGGCATCCAACCTGGTCGCGTTCGCTCGCGCCCTGATAGGCCATGGGCCCTTCGTCAGAATAGTTGAGCGCCCCGACATAGGCCAGGCTCGCACCCGATGCGATCAGGCGGCCGGAAAAGCGCTGTGAGCCGGTCGTCTTGACGATGTCGAGCCCGTCGGCGCCCTCTGAAATGGAACACTCGAAATAGCCGTAGACCACGGCGGGCAGGATGCCGCCGAGCTTGATGGTGCGGCAACGATAGTCCCCGACGGCCGCTGTTGCCTCGACGCTTTCCAGGCCTCCCCGGTAGAGCGCGGCAACCGTCTGGCGCGTGGCCGCTTCCGGCTCCAGCAGCGCCGCCGCCAGGCCCTCTGTGCGCGATGCGATAAGCCCCGCGAGCCGCCTGTCGTCACGTTCGGACAGCCCCAGGCTGGCATCGGGCTCACAGGCGGCAACGGTTTGCGGCAACACCAGCAGCACTGTGGCGGCAAGGGCAAGCAAAGCGTGGCGCATGAAGGGTCTCCATTTTTGCAAGGGGGGCAGTTGACACCTCGAACCGGGCAAGTCTGGGGCCGACACGGAACCATTGGCCCCGGCTGCCGCTTACTCCGCCGAACCCTAGAAGGAGACTGCAATGTCGAGAATTTTGTCCAGCGCCCAGGACATTCGGCAATGGGCCGAGGCGCGTGCCGGCAATCCCATGATGATGGACGTGCCCGACGTAACCGCCACCCGCACGCTGTTGCAGCTGACCTTCGGCCAGCACGCACTCAATTCGGACCACAATGAAGGCCCCGATCGCCTGACCGGCGGTTTTGAGCTGGTGAGTTGGGACGACTGGCTGGCCGAACTGGAGCGGCAGAACCTGGCCCTCAAGGTCAACGACGAAGCGCCGGGCGTGCTCGACGACACCCATGAATTCGTCGCCCGCGATGGCGAAGGCGAAACCACCGATGCTGCCCGGCAGCCGCCCGCAGGCAGCACCCAGGGCATGGGTAAGGCGCGCTAGTTGCCCTCGGCCTCGGCCTGCGCCTCGATGGCTTCCATGTCCTCGTCTGAAAAACCGAAATGGTGGCCGATTTCGTGGATGAGGACATGGGTGACGATTTCGCCCAAGGTGTCCTCGTTCTCGGCCCAGTAGTCCAGGATGGCACGGCGATAGAGCACCACGCGATTGGGCAACTGCCCGGTTTGCGGCACTGCCCCGTCCTGGGCCAGCCCGATGCCATAGAACAGCCCCATCAGTTCGAAGGGGCTGTCCATGCCCAACTCTTCGAGCACGTCGTCCTCGGCGAACTCGGCTACCGCGCAGGTGACGTCGGCTGCCAGATCCTTGAACGGCTGCGGCAACTGGGCCAGGGCCGTAATCGCCAGGGCCTCGATGTCGTCGAGCGAGGGCGCCTGGCGCCCGGCCCAGTCATGCGGATCTGTCGGTGTCAACGCCACTCACGGATGTCGACGAACCGGCCCGCCACGGCGGCCGCAGCGGCCATCGCGGGCGACACAAGATGGGTGCGGCCCTTGAAGCCCTGCCGACCCTCGAAATTGCGGTTCGAGGTGGAGGCGCAGCGCTCCTGCGGCTTGAGCTTGTCGGCATTCATGGCCAGACACATGGAGCAACCCGGCTCCCGCCAATCGAAACCGGCAGTCTTGAAGATCACATCCAGCCCTTCGGCCTCGGCCTGCTCCTTGACCAACCCCGAACCGGGAACGACCATGGCGGACACGCCTTCGCGCACCTTGTGGCCGGCCAGCACGGCTGCCGCAGCCCGCAGATCCTCGATGCGCCCATTGGTGCACGAGCCCAGGAACACCCGGTCGATGGCAATGTCGGTAATACGGGTGCCGGGTACCAGGCCCATGTATTCGAGCGCACGCCACTTTGAGGCACGCCGATTGGCATCGGCGATGTCGTCGGGATTGGGCACCACGCCGCTCACCGAAATCACGTCCTCGGGCGAGGAGCCCCACGACACGATCGGCGGCAGCTTGGCCGCATCGAGACGCACTTCGCGGTCGAAATGAGCATCCTCGTCGGTATAAAGCCCCTGCCAATAGGCCAAAGCCATGTCCCAGGCCCGGCCCTTGGGCGCGCGCGGGCGCCCCTTGACGTATTCGAAGGTCTTTTCGTCCGGTGCGATCAGGCCGGCGCGGGCCCCGCCCTCGATGGTCATGTTGCAGACGGTCATGCGGCCTTCCATCGACAGGCTGCGAATGGCCTCGCCGGCATATTCGAGCACGTGGCCGTTGCCGCCCGCCGTGCCGATCTCGCCGATGATGGCCAGGATGATATCCTTGGCGGTGACGCCGGCGGGCAGCTGCCCGTCCACGGTCACCCGCATGTTCTTGGCCTTTTGCTGGATCAGCGTTTGCGTCGCCAGCACATGTTCGACCTCGGAGGTGCCGATGCCGTGGGCCAGCGCGCCGAACGCGCCATGGGTGGAGGTGTGGCTGTCCCCGCACACGATGGTCATGCCCGGCAGGGTGAAGCCTTGCTCGGGCCCCACGATGTGGACGATCCCCTGGCGCTTATCCAGCTCGTTGAAATATTCCACGCCGAACTCGGCGGCGTTCTCGGCCAGGGTTTCCACCTGCAGCCGGCTTTCCGGGTCGTCGATGCCGAAGCGCCGGTCCGAGGTGGGCACGTTATGGTCCACCACCGCCAGGGTGCGCTCGGGCGCGCGCACCTTGCGCGCCGACATGCGCAGGCCTTCGAAGGCCTGGGGGCTGGTTACCTCGTGCACCAGGTGCCGGTCGATATAAATAAGGCTGGTGCCGTCCTCGGTGTCCGAGACCAGATGGTCATCCCAGATCTTGTCGTAGAGGGTACGGCTCTTGCTCATTTTGAGGCCAGGTCCAACAGGTTGTTTGGGTTCAACAGGCGGTTTCTAAGCGCGGGGCCAGCCGGGGTCAAGCGCGGGCTTGGCGCACGGGGCTAACGCTTTCGTCACAGCCGGCGCTTGAGTGGCAGGCGCCTGGTTACGATGCGCATGAGCGTCAGGGGCACGTCCATCACCCCGGGCAGGGGATCGCTGAGGGCAAAAGTGGCCCAGCTGCGCACTCGGCCAAAGCTCTGGAGATAGGCCCCGGGCGAAAGCTGTCCGGCGCGCATCAGCGCCCCGGCCGCCACCATGTCGCGCACCAGGAACATCCAGGCCACCCCCGGGCGCGCCCGGCCGGGGCGCGGCGGCTGGCCCTGGGCGGTGAACCAGAGCATGGCGCCCAGATCGAGCCCGGCCGCCTCGGCCAGCCCGAACCAGGACCAGGGGCGCGGATTGATGTCCAGGAGCTTGAGCGTGCCATCGCGCGCATCGCGCTTGAACTCGACTTCCACCAGCCCGTGATGGCCGATGGCGCTCAAAAAGCGCCGCGCCGCCTCGGCCACGTCGGGGGCGTCCACCACCTCCACGAAAGTGCTGGTATAGCTGAACTGCAGCGGATACTGCCGCGTGCGCCGCGCCGTAAACCCGGCGGCCTCGCGCCCCTCGATCCAGAGCCCGGCATAAGAAAGCTGCCCCTCGCCACCGCCCGGGATCAGGTCCTGCACCACCACATTGGTCTGCCCCACCAGGCTCGCAGCCTCCGCATAGGCAGCCAGGAACGCAGCGCGATCGTCGACCCGCCAGGCCTTGTCGAGGGTGAAGCGATTGTTGCTGAGCCGCTGGGTGGGTTTGAGCACCAGGGGAAATTTGAGCTGCGCCGCCTGCGCCTCGGCCATGTCGGCAATGGCATAGCTCTTTGGGTAGCCAATGCCCAAGTGCTCGGCCAACCCATAGGCCAGCGCCTTGTCGCAGGCTTGGGCCAGGCGCGCCCAGGGCGGCAGCGTCAGAACGAAGCGCCGGGCCAGCCGGTCGTGATGTTCCGAAACCAGCCGCACCTCGGCATCGCCGGCAGCGATTAGCAACTGGCCATTCAGACCATGGCTGTCGGCCAGGGCTTCGAGCTGGTCCAGCGCATCGGGTGCCCCGGCCCCGGCCCAGACCATCGAGGTCTTAAAACAGCGCGAAAAGCGCGGCAGCGGGTTGTCGCTGGTGATAAGGGTCACCGGCACGTCGAGCGCACGCAGGCTGCGCCCCAGCGCCAGGCTGCCGTGCAGCCCCCCCAAAATCACTGCGCCGCGCAGGTTTGCGCCCGCAGACGAAAGACTGCTGGTGTCGGTCGTGGTGCTCATGTCGCCTCACGCTCCAGACGCCCCAGCCGCAGCACGCCCAGAAGGCTCGGATCGAGCCCGATGCGCCCCAGGCACCACCACACGATGGCAACGTTGGAAACGATGCGCGTGCCCGCATTGACCAAGGCCGCGCCCAAGAGCCCGAACAGGGGCAGCACGGCCAGCTGCAGAAGCACGCCCAGAACGGTGACGGCGCCGAACAACCAGACATAGGCCCGTTCGTGCCCGGTCATCATCATCAGCGTGCGGGCCGAACCGGTCGCGGCGTCAAACAGCAGGCCGATGCTCAAGATCACCATCAAGCCATGGGCCTGCCCGTATTGGGGACCAAACAGCGACAGGATGGACTCGCCGAACAGCGCCAGCACCCCGAACACCGCCAGCGAAAACGCAAAGCCCGCCCAGGCCGACAGCGTCAGTACGGCCTGGGTGCGGGCCCGATCCCCGGCATGGAACGACTGGGCCACCATGGGCGCCACCACCAGCGACAGCGCGAAGGTGAAGAGCGTCATCAGCCCGGCAGTGCGAAAGGCATTGAAATAAAGCCCGGCACTGGCGCTCGCCACGAACAGCCCTACCAGAATGGTATCCATGTTGGTGGAGGCCGCTTCGACCGCGCCGCCGGCCAGAAACCAGCGGCTCGGGCTGCCGCGTTTGTGCCAATAGGGGCCGATCTCGGCCAGGCCCGCCTCGAGCCGATAGCCACCGCGCCGCGCCCAGATCAGCTGCACCAGCAGCGCCAGCGCCAGGAGCGCAGCGGTGAGCGTAAGCGCCCCGACACCACTGAGCCCCAGCCCCAGGCTTGCCAGCACCATCACCAGGGCCGGCACGGTGAACCTCCAGATCAGGTCGCGTGGCGCCAGAGCCGTCCACACCGAGCCTTGGGCCCGCAGGGCGGAGGAGGCAAATTCGGCCTGGGCCAGCGGCAGGATCAGCAGCGCGGCTGCCATGACATAGAGATAATCCCAAGGCCCTGAGGTTATCGCACCCCAGCCGAAGGCCAGAACCACCACCGCAAGGCACATGCCGATGCCGGCCAGCAGCGTCAGCCCGCCACCTGCGCGCAAGGCAGCGACTTCGCTCCCCGGCGCGCCGGTTGCCTTCTCCTCGGACCAGAACCGCAGAATGGCCGTCTGCTGCCCGAGCCCGGCACCGATGGCCAGGAGCGTTGCCAGCGACAGCCCGAAGGCAAAATGGCCGTAATCGAGCGGCGCCATGGTGCGGCTCAAGACCACGAACATGGCGTAGGTCAACCCGGCCGTAGCCAGCTTGATACCCAACGACGCAAGGGACTTGCCCAGGCCTTGGCGCAGCACGGCCCGCAGATGGAGGCTTCGGGTCAAACCATCGATCCATGTCAGTGCGGCCAGGCCGCCTAAATCAGCTCTGCCACGTTAATGGATCAAACTCTACAAGGTCTTACTCTCGACATTTAATTGCCCCGGACGCACTGTGCCCCCCAGATGATTCTGGCAAAATGGGGGCCGAAAATGTCGTTGCCTGGCGCCGCGCACTCTCCGCGCGCGATCCTGCTCAATCGCGGTGCCGCGCTGTTGGGCAGTGAGCTGGGCATGGGCAATTTTCTTTTGCACGCGGTGCGGGCTACCGAGCCCAACGACCTCAATTCCCTGCCTCCCGAAACCTTCGAAGCCATCCTGCGCCAGGCTCATACCCGGCTGGGCAAGCACCAGCCGGGCGCCTATGGCGTCGAAATCTGGTCGCCTTATGGCGCCACCGCCAGCAGTCCGCAGATCGTGGACGTGATGGTGGAAGACACCCCCTTCATCGTGGATAGCGTGCTGGCAGCCATCCGGGCCCAGGGCGCCACCATCAGGCTCATTTCCCACCCGGTCATTCCCATCGATCCGGTGATCCGGCCGCTGCGCGTTCTGGCGCGGGCGCAGGAAAACGACAAGCTCTTGAGCTTCACCCACGTCCATATCGATCCCCTGCCCAGCCCCGAGGCAGTGGCCGCGCTCAAGGCCGAGATCGAGGCGGCGCTGCGCCAGGTGCGCCAGGCGGTCAGCGACTGGAAGCCCATGCTGGCTCGCCTGGCCGATATGGTGGCGCGCTTCCAGCAGCATCCCCCGCGCCTGCCCGAGCCCGAACTGGGCGAAGCGATCCGCTTCATGGGCTGGCTGGCTGATCACAACTTCACCTTCCTGGGCATGCGCGATTACCGCCTGGTGCGCCAGGCCGGCACCACCTCTTTGCAAGCGGAGCCCGGCTCGGGCTTGGGCATCCTGGCCGATCCCGAATACCTGTTCCTGCGTGCGGGCGGTCGATATGTGGAGATGACCGGCCAGCACGTGCAGTTCCTGCACAAGCCCGAGCCGCTCCTGGTCACCAAATCCAACCGCCGCGCCCAAGTGCATCGGCGCGTGCACATGGATTATGTCGGGGTCAAGCGCTACGACGATGCGGGGAACCTCACGGGCGAAACCCGCATCCTGGGGCTCTTTACCTCCAACGCCCTGGCCACCCCCAATTCCGACGTGCCGATCCTGCGGCGCAAGATCGCCCAGGTGATGGCACGCTCCGAATTCGACCCCAACAGCCATTCGGGCAAGGCCCTGATGGCCGCGCTCGATACCTATCCGCGCGACGAGCTGTTCCAGATCGAAGCCGACCAGCTGTTTGAATTCGCCAGCCTCATTGCCGCTCTGCCCGACCGGCCCCGCGTGCGCGTTCTGCCGCGCATCGACCGCTTCGACAATTTCGTCTCCGTGCTGCTGTTCGTCCCGCGCGACCGCTACACCTCGGCGCTGCGCGAGAAGGTGGGCGCCTATCTCGCCCAGCGCTACGAAGGCCGGGTGTCGAGCTACACGCCGTTTTTCCCTGAAGGCGACATGGTGCGCGTGCACTTCATCATCGGGCGCAATGGCGGCACCACGCCCAGGCCCGAGCGCACCGAACTCGAAGCCGATGTGCGCGCCCTAACGCTGAGCTTTGCCGAGCGGCTCCAGGAGGCCGCCGAAACCGACGAGGCCGTCGCCGGCTACCGCACCGCCTTTTCCGCCGGCTACGAGGCCGATACCGCGCCCCAGGATGCGCTTTCCGACATTGCCATGCTGCGCGCGCTGAGCCAGGAGGCGCCCATTGGCCTCAGGCTCGATGCGACCGCTGCCGATCTGCGCCTGCGCATCTACCATCTGGGCGGGCCGCTTCAGCTCAGCGCTCGCGTGCCGCTCCTGGAAAACTTCGGCTTTGGAGTGATCGACGAGCGCACCGAGATCGTCCACCCCGCAGACGGGGCCATGCGGCACCTGCACGACATGACGCTCACCCCGCCCGGCACTGGCCTCGACATCGAAGCGCTCGCCCCGCGCATCGAGGCCGGGCTGCTGGCCGTCTGGGGCGGACGGGCGGAAAACGACAGTTTCAACCAGCTGATCGCCACGGCCGATCTCGACTGGCAGGATGCCGCCCTGCTGCGCGCCCTGGCCCGCTATCTGCGCCAGGTGGGCACCACCTATTCCCAGTCCTATCTGGCCGCGACGCTGGCTGCCCATCCCACGGCGGCCGCCGCGCTCACGGGGCTGTTTCACCTGCGGCTCGACCCCTCCATGCCCGAGGACATCGAGGATATCGAAACCGACTATCGCGCCGATATCGCGCGCGCGCTCGATGCCACCACGTCGCTGGACGAAGACCGCATCCTGCGCCACTTCTTGAACCTGGTGGACGCCATCGTGCGCACCAATCACTATCAGCGCGACACCCAGGGCCGACCGCGCCCGGCGCTGGCGCTCAAATTCGACAGCACCAAGGTCGACGAGCTGCCGTTGCCGCGGCCCTATCGCGAAATCTTCGTCTATGCGCCGCGCGTGGAAGGCATCCACCTGCGCTTTGGCCCCATTGCACGCGGCGGCATCCGCTGGTCGGATCGCCCGCAGGATTTCCGCACCGAGATCCTGGGCCTGGCCAAGGCCCAGCAGGTCAAGAACGCCGTCATAGTGCCGGTGGGCGCCAAGGGGGGCTTCGTGCCCAAGCTCAGCCTGCCCAACGCCGACCGCGAGGCGGTGCTGCGCGAAGGCATGTCGTGCTACGCCATCTTCATCGGCGCCCTGCTCGACGTGACCGACACCATCGAAGCCGATGCCGTGCTGCCGCCGGAAGGCGTGCGCCGCCGCGACGGGGACGATCCCTATCTGGTGGTGGCCGCCGACAAGGGCACGGCGCGGTTTTCGGATCTGGCCAACACCATTGCGCGCGATCACGATTTCTGGCTCGACGACGCCTTTGCCTCGGGCGGGTCGGCTGGGTACGACCACAAGGACATGGGCATTACCGCCCGGGGCGGCTGGGAAGCGGTCAAGCGCCATTTCCGCGAGCTGGACATCGACATCACCCATGAGCCCTTCACCGTGGTGGGCGTGGGCGACATGTCGGGAGACGTCTTTGGCAACGGCATGCTGCGCGAAAAGACCATTCGGCTCGTCGCCGCCTTTGACCATCGTGACATCTTCATCGATCCCGATCCCGAGCCGCTGACGAGCTTTGCCGAGCGCGAGCGGCTGTTCGCCCTGCCGCGCTCGAGCTGGATGGATTACGACCGCGCCAAGATCTCGCCGGGCGGCGGGGTGTTCTCGCGCGGGCTCAAATCGATCGCCACCACCCCCGAGATCCGGGCCGCTCTGGGTATCACTGCCCAGCAGCTGACCCCCAATGCCCTGATCGCTGCCATCCTCAAGGCGGAAGCCGATCTGATCTGGTTTGGCGGCATCGGCACCTATGTGCGCAGCGCCGAGGAGACCGATCTCGAGGTCGGCGACCGCGCCAATGACGGCGTGCGCATCACCGCCCAGGAGTTGCGCGCCCGCGTCATCGGCGAAGGCGCCAATCTGGGCGTCACCCAGAAGGGGCGCATCGCCTATGCCCTCCAAGGCGGGCGGATCAACACCGACGCCATCGACAATTCGGCCGGGGTCAACTCGTCCGACCTCGAGGTCAACCTCAAGATCGCCTTTGCGCCTCTCCTGCGCGCAGGCACCGTCACCATCGAGGAGCGCAACGCCCTGCTCGTTGCCATGACCGATGCTGTGGCCCAGCTGTGCCTGGCCAACAACTACCAGCAGACCCTGACCCTGTCCCTGGCCGAGCGCTGGGGCATATATGCCTTCCCCCATCACGTGGACCTGCTCGAAGCGCTCGAAGCGAGCGGGCGGCTCGATCGCACGGTGGATGTGTTGCCCGGCCCCACCGCCCTGGCCGAACGGGCCAAGGCCGGCCAGCCCTTCACCCGGCCCGAACTTGCCGTGCTCCTGGCCCACGCCAAGCTGGCGCTCCTGGCCGATATCGTGGAGAGCGGCATCGTGGACGAGCCGTTCGCGGCGCAGAACCTGGTGCGATACTTCCCCCAGGCCATGGTCGAAGCCCATCCCGAGGCCGTCGAGGGGCACCGGCTGCGCCGCGAGATCATTGCCACGGTGCTTTCCAACGCGCTGCTCAATGCCGGCGGCCCCGCCTTTGCCAATCGGCTCTCGACCGCCACCAGTGCCGGCACAGCGCGGCTCGTTGGGGCTTTCCTCATCGTGCGCGACATTTTCGACCTCGAAGAGACCGGGCGGCTGATCGACCGGCTCGACGGCACAGTTTCGGGCGCTGCCCAGCTCGATCTCTATGCCCAGTTGCAGGCGCTCCTGGAAAGCCAGACGCTGTGGTTCCTGCGCAATGGGCCGGTGGGCGAAGATCTGGCAACCCTGGCCCAACGTTATCGCGAAGGCGTGGCCGACGTACGCGCCGTGCTGGCCCGGCTGCTGCCCAAGGCCATGGCCGACCGCATCGCAGCCCAAGCGGCACGCTCTGAAGAGGGCGGCGTGCCCAAGGCCCTGGCGCGTCGCATTGCGGAAATGCCCGCGGTGGGCCTTGCCACAGACATCATCCTGGTCGCCCAGACCACCGGCCACGCCGTAGCCGACGCGGCGACGGCCTATTTTGCCGTCTTCGACCGGTTCGCGCTCGACCGCCTGGTGGAAACCACCGAACGGCTGGTGCTGTCGGATCGCTTCGACCGCATGGCGCTCGAGCGCGCCCAGGCCAATCTCTACCGGGCAGTGCGCGACCTCACCACGGGCATCCTGGCCCAGGGCGAAGGCCCGGTCGAGGACCGGGTCAGCGGCTGGCAGGATGCCCATGTTAAGGAAATCGAACGAGTCTGGAGCGCATTGTCCCAGGCCATGGCGGGCGACGCCACCGTGTCGCGTCTGTCGGTAGCAGCGGGCCTGTTGTCGGACCTGTCGCGCAGCTGACGGGAATGGGGGAGAAATGCAGGGCGCACGAACCGCGGATCGGCGCGGCATCGTCTCTTGGATGTTTTTCGATTGGGCCGCGCAGCCGTTCTATACGCTGCTGACCACTTTCGTCTTTGCCAGCTATTTTGCCAACCAGGTGGCCCCGGACAGCGCCACCGGCCAGACCAGCTGGGCCTATGGCATTTCCATCGCCGGTATTGTGGTGGCCGTGCTCGCCCCGATTCTAGGCACCATTGCCGACGAGGCCGGACCGCGCAAACCCTGGCTTGCCGCCTTTTCGGCCCTGGTCGTTATCGGCTGCTCCATGCTCTATTTCACCGAGCCGGGCCTGCCCTGGTCCATGGCCATCGCACTCATCGGCTATGGCATTGCGCTGATCGGCATGGAGTTCGCCGTGGTGTTCAACAACGCCATGATGCCCACGCTGGTGCCGCGCTCCGAACTGGGCAAGCTTTCGGGCTCGGGTTGGGCCCTGGGCTATATCGGGGGCATCATCATCCTGTTCTTCGTTCTGGCGCTGATGACCGCCTCGCCCGCAACTGGCCGCACACTCTTGGGAATAGCCCCGGCTTTCGGCATCGACCCCGCCCAGTTCCAGGGCGAGCGCCTGACCGGGCCGCTGACTGCCCTGTGGTATCTGGCGTTCGTCTTGCCGCTGTTTCTCTTTACCCCCGACCTGCCGCGCCAGCCCGGCCGCAGGCTCGATCTGGGCGCCGCCCTGGCGCGGCTGGGCACGACGCTCAAATCCCTGCCCGCCAAGCGCTCCTATTTTGCCTTCCTGGTCTCGTCGGTGCTTTATCGCGACGGGCTCAATTCCATCTACATCTTCGGGGGCATCTATGCGGGGGCCGTTCTGGGCATGGACGTGCTCCAGATCGGCATCTTCGGCATTTTGTCGGCCGTGACCGGCACGCTGGGCGCCTGGGCCGGCGGGAGGCTGGACGCGCGCTTCGGGCCGCGCGCCGTGGTGTTCTGGTCGTGCTGGGTGCTGGTGGTGTCGGTCGGGCTGATCGTTTCGACCACGCAGGACCATGTGCTGTTCGTCATTCAGACCAGCTCGCCGGGCCTGCCCGTCATCGTCTTTTACATCGCTGGCGGCATTATCGGGGCCGCCGCCGCCTCGGCCCAGGCCGCCTCGCGCACGCTCCTGGTCGATCAGGTGGGCGAGGACGAAACCACCCAGGCCTTCGGGCTTTATGCCTTGGCCGGGCGCGCCGGTTCGTTCCTGGGGCCGCTGCTGATCGGCATTCTGACCGGCACCAGCGCCAATATCCAGATCGGCATGATCCCGGTCGTGGTGCTTCTGGCGCTGGGCGCCATCGGCCTGTTCTGGGTGCGCGAGGCCCGCGCGCGGGCCTGAGCGCTGGTTTCCCGCGTCCGGCCTAGTGCCGGAAGTGGCGCATGCCGGTAAACACCATGGCGATCCCGGCCTCGTCGGCCGCCGCGATCACCTCGTCGTCGCGGATCGAACCGCCCGGCTGGATCACGGCCGTCGCGCCGGCCGCCACTGCGGCCAGAAGGCCGTCGGCGAACGGGAAGAAGGCATCCGACGCCACCACCGAGCCTTGCGTCAGCGGGGTCTCGATCCCCGCCGCCTCGGCCGCATCCTGGGCCTTGCGATGGGCAATGCGGGTGGAATCGACCCGGCTCATCTGCCCTGCCCCGATACCCACCGTGGCCCCATCCTTGACATAGATCACGGCATTGGACTTGACGTGCTTGGCCACCTTGGCAGCGATTCTGAGATCGGCCAGCTCCTGGGCGCTGGGCGGGCGGCGCGTCACCACGGTCAGATCGCAATCGTCCACGTTCTGGTTGTCGCGCGCCTGCACCAACAGGCCACCCGACACCGAGCGCACCGTCACCCCGGGGGCCTTGGCATCGGCCAGCCCGCCGGTCAGCAGCACGCGCAAATTCTTCTTGGCGGCAAACACGGCCAGCGCCTCTGCCGTTGCCGCAGGCGCCACGATCACCTCGGTGAAGATCTTGGCGATCTCGATGGCCGTTGCTTCGTCGATCTCGCGATTGAGCGCCACGATACCGCCAAAGGCGGACACCGGATCGGTGGCGAGCGCGCGCTTATAGGCTTCGGTCAGGTCCTGGGCCAGGCCCACCCCGCACGGATTGGCATGCTTGATGATCGCCACCGCCGCCCCCGCCTCGGGGTCGAACTCGCTGACCAGCTCGAAGGCCGCATCGGTGTCGTTGATGTTGTTGTAAGAGAGCGTCTTGCCCTGCACCTGGGTGGCCGTAGCCACCCCTGGCCGCGCGTCGCCGGTGGCATAGAACCCTGCCCATTGGTGCGGGTTCTCGCCATAGCGCATCACCTCGCGCAACTGGCCGGCAAAGCTGCGCCAGGTGGGGGTGGTGTCCTCCAGTGTCTTGGCGAACCAGCCCGAAATCGCCGCATCATAGGCGGCGGTGCGGGCATAGGCCTTGGCTGCCAGACGCTGCCGCTCCTCATAGGGCACCTCGCCGGTTTCGCGCAGCGCTGCCAGCACCGGCGCGTAATCGGCGGGGTCCACCACCACGCTCACGGCGGCATGGTTCTTGGCCGCCGAGCGGATCATCGCCGGGCCACCAATGTCGATGTTCTCGATGGTGGTGTCGTAATCGGCCCCGGCCGCCACGGTCGCCTCGAACGGGTAGAGGTTGATCACCACCAGGTCGATGGGGGCGATCTGGTGGGCCGCCATGGCTGCCTGGTGCTCGCCATTTCCACGCACCGACAACAGCCCGCCATGCACCTTGGGGTGCAGCGTCTTGACCCGCCCGTCCATCATTTCGGGAAAGCCGGTGAGATCGGAAATGTCCCGGGCGAGGATGCCGGCCTGGGTCAGGAGCTTGTGCGTGCCCCCGGTCGAGACGATCTCGATGCCCAACTCGCTTAGCGCCCGGGCGAAGTCGGCTATTCCCGCCTTGTCGGAAACGGAAATGAGGGCGCGGCGCACGGGGGCTGGCACAGGCATGGATCGCTCCAAGGATTTGCTGGGGTGGGCGCTGGCTAGCACTTTGCCCCGCAAATGGAAAGAGCGGGCTCAGCCCTCCTGCCGAGTAAAGATCCAGGCGATCTCGGCGCCATCCTCCACCGCCGCTTCCAGAACGATCTGGCGGGTGCGGTGAAAGCCGAAATAGGCAGACTGGCGCACGCTGTCTTCCACGCGCATTTCGGCCCCCTCCCACAGGAAGGTCCACACCTGCCCCGATTGCAGGCGCAGCCGCAGCAATTCTTCCTCGGGGCTGCGGCGCAGATCGCTGCCGGGCGCCAGATGGAAGCGCAGCGTGCACACGCCCGAAACCTTGTTGCGTCGGCCCAGGAACCGATCCTGGCCCACCAGCGTCTTGCCGTCCGCGATCAGCGACAGGCGCCGCTCCACGTCCACCCCGAAGCGGGCGCGCCAGCCGTCGCTGGCCATCTTGATCGAAAGATTGGCCGGATCCACGTGAAATTGCGGCTGCTCGCCCTTGAGCATCACCCGCCCCGCAAACGGTCCGCGCGCGGGAATGGATGCGGCCGAGATTGCGTTGATGGTCGGGGCGGTATGGGCAATGCCCTGCCGGAACAGCAGCCGGCTATCGGGCAAATTGGCCGGAGCCGGGCCGCAGCTGCCGCAGATCAGTTCGCTGCCATAGCTGAACTCGAAGGCCAACGCGCTGGCATGGGAGCGCGCCGCAAATTCGGGCGGCGGCACCTGCCCGCTATCGGCCATCACGATGGAGGGCCCGGCGCTGATCAGCCCATAGCCGCCCAGGGCGATGTTGCGGCGCGGGCGCGAGGGGCTCTGGGCCTGCACGGCGACCAGCAGGTCGTGCGGCAGCTGGCCGCAATCGTGGAAATAGCCCGGCTCGCCCGTGCCCAGGGTTATGGCGTGCAGTGCCTGGTGCATGGATTCGATGATGGGCGCGATGGTGTGCAGCGCCTCGTCGCGGCGCTGGTCGAGCGCCATGCGGATGGTTTCGAGTTCGGTGAGCAGCATCAACTGCGTGCGCGCGCTGCGCGAGCGATGCAGCCCGTCCTCGTCGATATGAGCTTCGAGCAGCTTTTCGAGCTGGGCGATGCGCTCGGGGAAATCCTTCTCCGCATTTTCCAGGCACAGCGACACCCCCACCAGCGCCATGGCCGACATCAGCGTTTCGACCGGATCGTGCGAGAGGGTGGAGCGGAACTTGAGCGACTGGATCTGGCTGCCCAGAACCCGCGAAATGGTGTTGACCTGCTCGGGGCTGGCGCCTTCCACGATCAAAGGAAAGTGGCGCAGCCAGTTGAGCACGCGCTGGGCGCACAGCACCAGGCTCCAGGTCTGGCTGTCGAACTGGCCGTCCCGGCTGATCCAGTCGGTCACCAGCGTGCGCGCAAAGCGTCGCTCACCCTCGTCGCGGGCGTCGCGGAAATGGCGCAGCCAGGAAAAGCTCTGCAGGTCGTCGAACCAGTCCGGATCGGCATCGGCCACCGAAAACGGCGACACGCCGTGGGTATCGACCAGCTTGAAGGCCAACAGATACCGGCCCGCCATCATTTCGAGCACGGTCTCGCGGTCGGTGGGCCGGTATTCGGGCAGGGCCTGGAGGAATTTTTCTTCCGCCAGCCCTGTCCAGGTCCAGCGCACGAGCGGCGACGTCACGACTGAGTCGGCAAGACTCAGCACCGTGCGGCGCGGCAGAATACGCCAAATATTGACCAAGCGTGCAGCCTCCCCCGGCTTTCAACTCTCAACCCTAGCATCGCTCCGCCGCGTGGAAAGCCCCGCAATGGGCTTGTCCTCAGCGGCGTTGGAAGCGCGCCACGAAAAACCCGTCCAGCGTGCCGCCCGCGGCACCGGGCACGGTAAGGCCCGGATGCGCACGCAACCAGCCTTCCGGCGACAGCAGGCTTTCGAACCCCGCGACCTCTTCGGGCCGGATCGGGCTGGCCACCAGGTCGTCCTGCACCGCCAGCCAGGCGGCCTGCGCCTCCCCTTCTTGCGCCTGCAGCGAACAGACGCAATAGACCAGCACGCCGCCGGGCGCCACTGCCTTGATCGCCTGGGTCGCCAGTTGGCGCTGCAAGGCCACGCGCCCGGCGATGTCCTTGGGCGTCACGTTCAGCAGCACTTCGGGGTGGCGCCGGAAGGTACCCGTGGCCGAACAGGGCGCATCGAGCAGCACTGCATCGAAGCTCTCGTCCAGCTCCATGGCAGTGGCATCGGCTACGATGGTGCGGGCGCTATAGCCGAGCCGATCGAGATTGCTTTGCAGCCGCGCCATCCGTTCGGGATCGGCATCGAGTGCCGTGACCTCGTGGCCGGCCTTGATCAACTGGGCGGTCTTGCCGCCGGGCGCTGCGCAGAGGTCGAGTACGCGCGCTCCGGGGGGCAGGCCCAGTAGGCGCGCGGGCAGCGCCGAGGCGGCATCCTGCACCCACCAGCGCCCGGCATCATAGCCGGGCAGGCCATCGACACTGGTATCGCGTTCGTGCACGCGCACGCTATCGGCCCAGATCGGCTTGGCATTGAGCGTCTCGACTAGGGCGGGGTCATCGTCGCGCAGCGTCAAGTCGAGCGGCGCGCCATCCAGCAGCGCCTGCGCAAAGGCCTCGAGCGCAGCCTCGCCGAACTGGCTCTGCCAGCCCTGGGCCAGGCCCTTGGGCAGAAGCGTCGACGGCGGCAGGGTCAGCAGCCGCTCGCGCTCGGCATCGGCGCGGCGCAGCACGGCATTCATCAGCTTGGCCAGATGCCCGGCGCGCCGATCGCGCTTGGTCGCTTCCACGGCCAGGAAAATGGCACTGTGCGCACCCAACTCGGGCAGAAACAGCAGTTGGGCCAGGGACAGGCGCAGGATCGGCTCGAAGGCTCCGGCGCGCTTGGGAATGCCGCGATCGAGCAGCTCGGCGATCACGAGCGAAATCTGCTGGTGGCGGCGCAGGGCCGTGGTCACCAGCCGGTTGGCCAGCGCGCGATCGCGCGGATCGGGAATGGTGCTTGCGCCCAGGGGAGCAAACCGCGCGCCCTCCAGCACCGCGTCGAGCGTTGTGATGGCCTGCAAACGAATGGCGAGCCCTTGGGGCTCGCCGACGGCTTTAAAGCTGTGCGACGATTTCAACCCCAGGGACCGCCCCGGCTGTCGGTGTCACGGCGCGCGCCCGAGGATGGGGTACGCCAGGCACTGCTGGCAGGCGCATCGCCCTGGGGCGCCGGACCCCGGCTCTGGGCCTGCCGCGCCCAGCCGCCGCCGGTGGCGCGGGCCTGGGGCATTTGCTGGGCCAGCTGCTGGAGGGCGGCAATGCGGTTGCCGGTGTCGGGATGGGTGGAGAACAGATTGTCCATCCGCGCGCCGTTGAGGGGATTGATGATGTACATATGGGCCATGGCTGGGTTGCGCTCGGCGGCCACGTTGACGGTGCGGCCCGAAGCTGCCGCAATCTTGCTCAGAGCGGAGGCAAGCGCCAGGGGGTCGCGGCAGATTTCTGCGCCATCCTTGTCCGCTTCATATTCGCGCGTGCGGCTCACCGCCATCTGCACGATCATGGCCGCAATGGGCGCCAGAAACACCATGAGCAGCGTACCCACCATGCCCAGCGGATTTTCGCGGTTATTGCCGCCGCCAAAGAACAGCCCGAACTGCGCCAGGGTGGAGATCGCACCGGCAAAAGTGGCCGTGATCGTCATGGTCAGGGTATCGCGGCTGCGGATATGAGCCAGCTCGTGGGCGATCACCCCGGCCACTTCGCGCTGGTCGAGCACGCGCAGCAGCCCCGAGGACACGGCCACGGCAGCGTTCTGCGGGTTACGCCCCGTGGCAAAGGCATTGGGCTGGTCGGTGTGGATCAGGTAGACCTTGGGCATGGGAATGCCGGCATTGGCCGAGAGCTGCTCGACCATGCGATAGAGATCGGGCGCCTGGGACGGGGAAACCTCTTGCGCATTCTGCATGCGCAACACCATCTTGTCGGAATTCCAGTAGCCGATGAAATTGGTCACCGCAGCGATGCCCAGGGCCACCATCATGCCCCCGGTGCCGCCGATGAAATAGCCGACCGCCATGAACAGGGCCGTGAGCCCGGCGACCAGAACCGAAGTCCGGATTGCGTTTTGCATTGTTCCTCGAGAACCAGAATGCGGTTGCATTGACTAATAGGATGGGGTGCCCACAGGTTCCACGCAAGGGTATCCACCGGACTAGACCAAGGAGCAGCAAAAATGAACGACCCCAAGCCGGTCAACGACAATGCCTCCCAGGCCGAGAACGCGCGCAAGGCCCTGGCCGAAGCGCAGGCGCGCCGCGCCGAACTCGATGCGCGCGCCAACGGGCAGCCGGCCGAAAAGGGCGGACGCGGCGGGCTCGACCCGGCGCGCTACGGCGACTGGGAGATCAAGGGCATCACCTGTGACTTCTAGGCCTTAGCCGAAAATGCCGATCACCAGCCCCTGGAGCAGCAGCACGCCCAGGAGGTAACCGCCATCGATCAGGGTCAGCGCCCAAGGCGCGCCCTGATAGCGATGGTTGAGCACCATGGCGGTGATGGTAAAACCCAGCCACATCAGCAACCCGGTCGACAAGCCATTGGCGATGCCATGGCCGCCCATCAGCCTGGGCATCACCAGCGCGAGCACATAGGCACTCACCAGTTGCGCCCCGATGGCCCAGGCAAATGGGCTGGGGTCGCGCGTGTCGAGATCCTGAGCCTGCTTGCCGATGGCTTTGAGCCAGGGTCTGGACAGGGCCATGTACCACACAAAGCCCAGCGCCATGCTGGCTATGGCGGCCAGCAAGATGGCTAGCCAGTTCACGTTCAGATAGTTCATCTCATCCCCCCGCGCGCGCCCGGTGCAGGCGCGGAGAGATTTTAGGGATTTTCAAACCCCGCCGATAGCCCGGGTCTTACAGGCCACCCATCCGGCAGATGTGTTCCCACTCCTGCTTGGTGACCGGCTGCACCGAGAGGCGGGAATTGTTGACCAGGATCATCTGGGCCAGCGCCGGCTCGGCCTTGATCTCATCGAGCGTCACCGGGCGAGGGAAGGCTTTGACCGCCGCGATGTCTACGCATTCCCATACCACTTTTTCGCCCGGCTCGTGGGCGGTGGAATCGGGATGGGCCAGCGCCACCACCTCGGCAATGCCAACCACGGCCTTGCCCTTCACCGAGTGGTAGAAAAAGCCCAGATCCCCCAGCACCATGGCGCGCATGTTGTTGCGCGCCGCATAATTGCGCACCCCGTGCCATTCCTCGGGCCCGGCTTTGTCGACCAGGTCCTGAAAGGAGAACACGTCCGGTTCGGACTTGAACAGCCAATAGGCCATGGCAGGACTCCGAAGGTTCAGCGGCCGGCGGTCTTGTTGATCGAAAGCTTCCAGGGGCGGATGTCGTAGCGCTCGAACACGCCCTGCACCATGAAGGGGTCCTTGGCAAACAGCGCCTCGGCCTCGGCCTGGGTCTCGGCTTCCACCACCATGATCGAACCGGTCATGCGGCCCTGCTCGTCGAGATAGGGGCCGGCCAGCACGAGCGTGTCGCCAAGCGCTTCGAGGTGCTTGAGGTGGTCGGGCCGGGCGGCGGTGCGCGCCTCGAAACCATCGGCCTTGTCGTGAGCTACCAAAGCATAAAGCATGAAATCAGTCCTCCCGTTTGAGTGGCCGGGCCATCAGCCCGGCGACGATGTCATTGATGGCCAGCGATCCGGCCAGCAACAAGTTTACCGCATCGATGAGCGGAACTTCGATTCCGGCCCGGCGCGCCAGGCTCTGGGCCACGGGCGCGGTATGAACGCCTTCGGCCAGCCCGATCCCGAGCGCGATTTCGGCCACCGAGCGTCCCGCGCCCAGTTCCACCCCGAAGCGGTAATTGCGCGATTGGGTGCTGGTGCAGGAAAGCGTCAGATCGCCCAGCCCGGCCAGCCCGGTCAGGGTCGAGGGCGCCCCGCCCATCGCCTCGACCAGGCGGCTCAGTTCCACATAGGCGCGCGCCAGAAGGCTGGCGCGGGCCGATAGTCCCAGTTGCGCGCCTTCCACGGCGCCACAGCCCAGCGCATAGACGTTTTTCAGGCCTCCGGCCAGTTCCACCCCGGTCATATCGCCGGCCGCATAGGGCCTGAAGCTGGGACCGGCGAGCGCCTGGGCCACTTGCCCGGCCAATTGGGCATCCGGCCCCGCCAGCGTTACCGCCGTGGGCCGCCCGGCCGCCACGTCATGGGCAAAGCTCGGACCCGACAGCACCAGGGGCTTCGCCTCTGGCGCCAGTTCGGCCAAAATCTGGCTCTGGCGCTTGAGCGTGCCCTTCTCCAGCCCCTTGGCCGAAAGCACCACCGGTTTGTCGGCAAGGCGCCCGGGTCCCAGCTCGGCCAGAGCCTCACGCGTTGCCTGGGCCGGCACGCCCATGATCACGATTTCGGCGGCCTCCAGGGCATCCGTCGCGACGGTGGCAAAAATTCCCTCCGACAGCGACAGATCGCCCAGATAGGGCCGGTTGAGTCGGGTCTGGTTCAACGCGGCCATCAATTGGGCATCGCGACCCACCAGCGTCACGCTGCGCCCGGCCAGGGCGGCAGCCTGCGCCAGCGCCGTGCCCCAGGCGCCCGCGCCGATCACCATGACGCGATCCAGGCTCACCGCAGCGCCCCCACGGGCATGTCGGGCGCATCGAGCGGCCAGCGCGGCACGGCCTTGAAATGGAGGCTATCGGTGGCCCCCAGCGCCAGGCGCTCGGCCCCGGCCCAGGCCACCATGGCGCCATTGTCGGTGCACAATGCGATCGGCGGCACCACCAGCGCCGCCCCCGCGCGGCTAGCAACCTCGCGCAGGCTGGCGGCAATGGCCTGATTGGCCGCCACGCCACCGGCCACCACCAGCACCGGCGGGGCATCGACGCTCAGCTTGAGCCGTTCGAGCGCCGCCCCGGCGCGGGCCGCCACCACATCGGTCACTGCTGCCTGGAAGCTCGCCGCAATGTCGTTCACGTCGGTCTGGGACAGGGGCGCAATGGCCTGCGCCTGGAGCCGCACCGCCGTTTTGAGGCCCGAGAACGAAAAATCCAGCCGATCCTCGCGCAGCAGCGGCCGGGGAAAGGCAAAGCGGCGCGGATCGCCGGCCTTGGCAGCCTTTTCCACCTGCGGCCCACCCGGATGGCCCAGGCTCAACAGCTTGGCCACCTTGTCGAAGGCCTCGCCCAACGCATCGTCGATGGTGGTGCCCCAGCGCTCGTAATCGCCCACCCCGCGCACCAGCACGAACTGGCTGTGCCCGCCCGAAACCAGCAGCATCAGATAGGGAAAGGCGATCTTGTCGGTCAGCCGTGCCGTCAGGGCGTGGGCTTCGAGATGATTGACCGCGATCAGCGGCTTTTCGAGCGCCGCAGCCATGGCCTTGGCCGTGGTCAGCCCCACCAGCACGCCCCCGATCAGCCCCGGCCCGGCCGTGGCGGCAATGGCGTCGAGCGCGCCGAACTCCAGCCCCGCCTCGTCCAGCGCCCGCGCAATGATGCCGTCGAGATGGCTGACATGTGCGCGCGCCGCCAGCTCCGGCACCACCCCGCCATAGGCGGCATGCTCCTCGATCTGGGAGCGCACCACGTTGGACAGGATCGTGCCCGACCCGTCGGGCAGGCGCTCGACCACGGCGGCGGCGGTTTCGTCGCAGCTTGTCTCTATGCCCAAAACAAGGCTCTTGGCTTGCCCGCTCACGGCGATCTGGTCTATGGCCTCACTCATCGTGGCGTACGCCTACAAGGAACAGCAGCAGAGCGCAATTGCAAGTCCAGCCTCCCTTTGCCCGCATCGGCACCCGCGGCTCGCTCCTGGCGCTGGCGCAGGCCCACGAGGTCCGCGACCGGCTGGCCCAGGCCCATGGCGTCGAGCCCCATCGCATCGACATCGTGGTCATCAAGACCACCGGTGATCGCATAACCGACCGTCCCTTGTCCGAAGCAGGGGGCAAGGGCCTGTTCACCAAGGAGATCGAGGAAGCGCTTCTGGCGCACGAGATCGACCTGGCCGTCCATTCGTCCAAGGACATGCCCTCCCAGCTCCCCCCGGGCCTGGTGCTGCCGGTGTTTTTGGCCCGCGAAGACGTGCGCGACGCGTTCGTCTCGCTCAAATACGAGACGCTGGACCAGTTGCCGCTGGGCGCGGTGTTCGGCACCTCGTCCCTGCGCCGGGCCGCCCAGATGCGGCGCTATCGGCCCGATCTGCAGATCGTGGGCTTTCGCGGCAATGTGCAGACGCGGCTGGGCAAGCTCGCCGACGGCATTGCCGAGGGCACGCTTTTAGCAGCCGCCGGCCTGCACCGCCTGGGCGAGGAAGCCCGCATTGCGCAATATCTCGACCCCGTGCAGTTTCCGCCCGCACCGGCCCAGGGCGCCATCGGCATCGAGATCCGGCAGGACGACGCACGCACGCGCACTCTCATCGCCCCGCTCGAGGATCGGGCCACTGCCATTGCGGTTAGGGCCGAGCGTGCCTACCTCGATCGTCTGGAAGGGTCGTGCCGCACGCCCATCGCCGCATATTCGACGCATAAGGACGGGAACCTGACGCTGCTTGGCGAGATTTTAAGCATTGACGGCCAGCAATCGTTCTCCGAACGCGTTGCTGGACCGGCAAGCGACCCCGAGGCGCTGGGCATCGACGTGGCCGAACGGCTGCTCGAGGCTGCGGGCCCCGGGTTTTTGTCCAGCCTGGGCCAATGAGGCAAGATGACCGCCATTCTGGTGACGCGCCCCCAACCTGATGCCACGGCCACCGCGCAGCGGCTGGAAGCCATCGGCATTACGCCCGTCATCGCACCGGTCCTCACCATGCGTCCCCTGCCCTGCGTGCTACCGCGTCCCGATGCCGTTGCGGCGTTGGCGGTCACCAGTGCCAATGCCCTGCGCGCTCTGGCGCACCACGCTGCCCTTGGGCCTTATTTCGACCTGCCCTTGTTCGCCATTGGCGATCGTACCGCCCAATTGGCCATGGATCTGGGGTTTACCTCGGTGGTCAGCGCCAATGGCGGGCTGACCGAACTGGTGGATGCAATCGCGGCCACGCGCTTTGCCAAGCCCATATTCTATCCTGCTCCGCGCCATCAGGCTGGCGACCTTGGCAAGCTGTTGGCGCCGACCGGACAAGAGGTGGTGGTGGCCCGCGTTTATGACATGGTGGCCGCACACGCTCTGCCCGATGCGGGGCTGCAGGCCCTGACGCGCGGCGATCTCGATGCCGTGCTGCTCTATTCCCGACGCACCGCCGAAATATTCGCTACCCTGGCCGAACCCGTGCTCACGCCGCCCGAACGCGAGCGGCTTTTCATGCTCTGCCTGTCCGAAGCGGTCGCCGCCCCCCTGCTGGAGCGGCGCTTTCCCCGGATCGGGCTGGCCGAGCACCCCAGCGAGGACGCCATGATCGCCCTGGCCTTGTCTTTCTCCAGGGAGAAAAACGGGCCATGATGGCGGCGACAACAAAGGACGATCGGCATGGCTGAACGCAGACGCGGCCCGGTGAAACCCCCAACGCTGGACCTGACGGCCCGGCCTGCCGAGCCCATGCAGCCTTACGCGGCGCCCCGACCCGATGTTGACGAGGGCCAGGCTGCGTCCGCCGACGAGGCAGGCTCGACCGACAATGTCCGTGCCGATGCGGATACCGACGCGGCACCCGATGTCGTACGGCAGGAAACCGACGAGCATATGGCTGGGACCAGTGATGCTGCCCCAGCCCCGGATGCGCACCAGGACGAGCCAGCGCCCTCTGCCTATTCGGTCGAGCCAGAGCGCCCAGAAGACGTCAGGAAAGAGTCCCAGCAGCACACACCGCCCGAGCCACCGCGCGCCGCCCCGGCGGCACCGGCCAGCGCCACCGGCCCCTTCTGGCTCAGCGCCGGCACCGGCGCCATATTGGGCGTGGGCCTGTCGCTGCTGCTCTCCACTTTCGGGCTCTGGCCTGATCGTCCGGGCCAGGATCCGCGTCTCGATCAGATCGAAACCCGACTGGTTGGGCTCGAAAGCAGCCAGTCCGGCCAGGATCTGGCCGGGATCGACCAGCGCCTGGGCAGCCTCGAGGCCCGCGTGGACGAGGACGTAGCCGCCCTGCGCGCCACGCTGGATGCCAATGGCGCCGCGCTGAACGCGCTGCAGGACGCCCCCATTGCACCGGGCACCGATCTTTCGGGCATCGAATCCGAACTGGCGGCGCTCTCGAGCCGCATCGATGCACTGGCCGCGGGCGTCTCGTCGCCCGATGCGGCGGCCCTGACCGGCAATATCGACGCCATCCGCGCCGATGCCACCGGGCTGGGCCAGCGCCTCGACACGGTCGACACCCGCGTCAACGACACCAATGGCGCCCTTGGCGCCCTGGCGGCGCGTATCGACGAACTCCAGTCCGAGTTGGCACGCGTCACCGCGCCGCCCGATCAGCTGACCATCAATGCCGCGCTCAAGCTGCCGCTCCTGCTCGAAGGGCTTCAAACCGCCTTTGACACCGGCCGCCCCTTTGCCAGCGAATTGCGCAGCCTGGGCAGTGTCGCCCCAGGCGTGCCCGTGCCGCCCGAACTGGCCATTCTGGCCGATGCCGGGCTGCTGCGCCCCGAAACGCTGCGCGACCGCTTCACGGCGGCCTTTCCCGCCATCCTGGCGGCCCGCCCCATGGCCCCCGATGCCCCCTGGTATGAAAGCGCCTGGGACCGCACGCGGGCCTTCCTGGCGCTGCGCCCGGCCGGTGAAATGGCGGGCGACGATCCCGAAGCCATCGCCTCACGGCTCGAAGCGGCCATGATGCGCGGCGATTTCGCCGCCGCCCGCGATGCCTTCGCCACCCTGCCCGAGCCCATGCGGCAGGCCGCCGGCGAATTGCCCCAGGCGGTCGCAGCCCAGGCCCTTGCCAGCGAATTTGTCGCCAACCTTCGCGCCCAGGCGCTGGCCACGAGCAACACGCAGTGATCCGGCTCTTTTACTACATCATCGGTTCGCTGATCGTCGCCGCCGTCGCGGCCTGGCTGGTGGCCGTGCCCGGCACCATCACCATCGAGTTCGGCGGCTATCGCATGCAGCCGGGCATCGGCGCGGCGGCCGGGCTGTTGCTGGCGATCATCATTGCCATCATCCTGGTCTGGTCCATCCTGCGACGCATTCTCAATGCCCCGCGCGCCATCGCCCGTCGCGCCAAGGCGCGCCGGCGCGAACAGGGCGTGGATGCGCTGTCCGATGGCTTCATTGCCCTGCAAGCGGGCGATGCGGGCCGCGCCCGGCAATTGGCCCGCGACGCCCGCGCCCGCCTGCCCGAAAATCGCGCCGCCCAGCTGCTCGAAGCACGCGCCGCGTTGGCCCAAGGGGACATGCCCGCCGCCCGCGACGAATATCGTGCCCTGATCGGGGATCAAAAGACCGCCATGGCCGCGCTGGCCGGGCTCTACGACCAGGCCCGCGCCCAGGGCCGCGAGCAGGCAGCGTTGACCTTTGCGCGCAAGGCTGCCGGTATCGACCCCGACAATGGCTGGGCCGCCACCGCCGTATTCGACGATCTGACCAAGCGGCGCGCCTGGACCGAGGCACTGACCATGGTGGCCGCCCGCCCCGCGCCCAATCGCGAGGCCAAGGCGCAGAAACGCCGTCGCCAGGCCGTGCTCGACACCGCCATTGCGGCCGAAACCGAGCCCACCGATCCCAACAGCGCGCTCGACCACGCCATGAGCGCCCTCAAGCTGGTGCCCGATTTCGTGCCCGCCGCCCTGATCGCGGCGCGGATCTATGCCCATCGCGGCGAGGCCCGCAAGGCGCAGAGCCTGTTGCGCCGCGTGTGGCGCGCCACCGGCCATCCCGACGTGGCCACGCTCTATGCCAATGTCGTGCCGGGCAGTTCCGCCATCGACCGGCTCAAGCGCACGCGCGAATTGATCGACACGCCCCCGCCCGACCGCAGCGCCGCCATCGTTCTGGCCCGCGCCGCCATCGATGCCTATGAATGGCCCGCCGCGCGCTCGGCTCTGGCCGGTTTTGCCGCCAGCAGCCCCTCGCAACTGGTATGCACCCTGATGGCGGAGATCGAGGAGGGCCAGAACGGGGACCAGGGCAAGGCCCGCGAATGGCTCAGCCGCGCCGTGCGTGCGCCCCGCGACCCGGTCTGGACCGCCGATGGCATCACCGCCGAGGAATGGCAGCCGGTCTCCCCCCTCACCGGCAAGCTCGACGCCTTCGAATGGAAGGTCCCCGTCAGCGACGCGCCGCGCCTTTTGACCGAAGGCCCGCCCCAGGGCCCCACCCAATCGGGCGAACCCCTGGCCCTGCCTCAGCAATGAGCCGGGCTGCGCGCAAAACCCCACGCAAAGCTCTTGCGCGGCCCCCCGCGCATCAGTAAAAGACACCGTCCTCGGGCCCAAGCCCGAACCGGCGTGCCGCTTTAGCTCAGTTGGTAGAGCACATCATTCGTAATGATGGGGTCGCGTGTTCGAGTCACGCAAGCGGCACCAGCCTTCGCAACGGCTTAGGGCCTTGCCCAGCGAATTCTCCCGCTGCCGTTTCCTCGCCAGTTTGCTTGGCGGTAGAACAACCCGCTCGCACGGATCACCCGCCATAATCGAGTGATCAGCCCACCGCTCCATCAACATGCCGTACCATCGTGGCGAGATCGCTCCGCAGCCGGTCGGCAGTGCCCGCGCCCAACGCTCCCTCGATTTCGGCATTGGTCTTTGTCCAGATGGGAACGGCGCGGGCCAGCAGGCCCTGGCCCTTCTCGGTCAGGAGCAGGCGGCGCGCCCGCCGGTCCTCCTGGTCGGGCCGCACCTCTATGAGACCTTCGCGCTCGAGCGGCTTGAGATTTGCCGTGAGCGTGGTGCGATCCATGGCGAGCAGCTCTGCCACCGACCCCAGCGTCGGCGGTTGCGGCCGGTTGAGCGACATCAGCAGCGAGAACTGGCCGCTCTTTAGCCCGAGCGGCCGAAGCGCATCGTCAAAGCAACGCGCAAGCCGGCGCGCGGCGCGCTGGGTATGCAGGCACAGGCAGTGGTCGCGCACCACGAGGGTCGTTGCAAATGGAACGGTTCGGGTGCTTGGCAAATGGCTGGACATCATCGGTATGATATGTTGATATCAACGCGATTGGTCAAGTCGCGTTCGGGTTGCAAAAGGCCGGCCCAGGGCCAGGGCCTCGCCCATTCGCCGTATCACGCATCCCCAGGGGATGAGCGGCGCCTTGATCTTCAACCAAGCGTGGGAGTGAGACACGATGCCGAACCACCAGGGAACACCGATCTGGTACGAGCTGATTACGCCCGATGCAGACGCGGCCCAGCGTTTTTATGGCAGCGTGCTGGGCTGGGGCTTCGAGCCCATGCCCGGATCGCCGGACATGGACTACCGCGTTGCCAGCGCCAACGGCATCGGCGTGGCCGGGCTGATGGCGCAGCCGCAGGGCCAACCCATGCCCAATCATTGGCTGATCTATTTCGGCGTTGGAGATGTCGATGCCAGCGTTGAACAGGCGCGGCAAGCCGATGCGGCCGTGCACGTGCCGCCGACCGACATTGCCGAAGTCGGGCGCTTCGCCTTCCTCGCCGATCCGCACGGCGCCCTGTTTTATGTAATGCGTGGCGCGAGCCCGGAAGACAGCCAGGCCTTCCGGTGCGGCGAACGCGTGCCGCAGGGCCATGCCGTGTGGAACGAGCTCACAGCGCCCGATCCAGCGGCAGCGATGGCGTTCTATGGCGGATTTCTCGGCCTGCGCCAGGAGGGTGCCATGCCCATGGGCGCGCTGGGCGACTATAGCTTTATCCATGCTGGGCCAGACCGTATCGGTGCGGTGATGGGCCCGGTGCCCGGTGGGCAGCCCGGGTGGCTGGTCTACTTTTCGGTCGACGACATCGACCAGGCGGTGGATCGGCTCACCCAGGCTGGTGGACAGCTTCTTCAGGGGCCGGATGAAATTCCCGGCGGCGTCTTCTCGCTGCTCGCTCAGGACGATCGCGGCATCCGCTTCGGCATGGTCGGTCCGCGCACCCGCTGAGGGCGGCGCAAGGGCCAACCAAGTCCGGTTCCCTTGGCGCGATCTAGTCGGAAACACGCTGAGACGCGAAAGGTAACGCCATGGCCACTGCCAAGAACACGATCTGCATCTGGTACGACAAGGACGCCGAGGCGGCCGCCCGTTTTTATGCCGAAGTCTTTCCCGACAGCGCGGTGACGGCCGTGCACCATGCCCCGAGCGATTTCCCCTCCGGTGCGGCGGGCGAGGTGCTGACGGTTCAGTTCACCGTCGTCGGCATCCCCTGCCTTGGCCTCAATGGCGGACCGGCCTTCAAGCACAGCGAAGCCTTCTCGTTCCAGATGGCTACCGACGACCAGGCGGAAACCGACCGCTATTGGAATGCCATCGTTTCCAATGGCGGCCAGGAAAGCGCTTGCGGCTGGTGCAAGGACAAATGGGGCCTCAACTGGCAGATCACGCCGCGCGTGCTGACCGAAGCGCTCGCGGCCGGCGGGGATGAAGCCAAGCGCGCCTTCGAGGCGATGATGACGATGACAAAGATCGATGTCGCCGCAATCGAGGCCGCCCGACGCGGCTGAGGCCCTATCATGGCTGAAGCAGCCATAGGTGCCGGCTTTCGTGCGTCGGTGCAGCCGTCAGGCATTGCCGTTAGCGCGGCCGGAAGGTGCAGCAATGCGCCGGGCTGTTGTGCAAGAGGCGCCGATACGCCGCGCGCCGCAAGGGTGACGACGGAACCAAAACCTCGTCCTTAACTTGTTGGAGACCCGCGCCCGCACTGGCGCGCTACCCCCCTTACACAAGGCAAACTCTCATGGCTGACAAGACTCTCGAGCAACTGGCCGAGAAGATGCGCGACATCGATTTTTGCATGGTGTGCACCCGCACCCAAGGCGGCGCCTTTGCCAGCCGGCCGATGAGCAATAATCGCGACGTCGCCTATCAGGGCGACTCCTATTTCTTTTCGTTCGAGGCCGCCCGCACCATTGGCGATATTGAGGCCGATCCGCAGGTAGGCCTTACCTTCACCGGCAATAAGGGCCTGCTCGGCAAGCCGCCGATCTTCATTTCCATTTCCGGCAAGGCCGAGCTGATTCGCGACAAGGCCAGCTTTGCCGAGCATTGGGTCAAGGACCTCGACCGCTGGTTCGAGCAGGGCATCGACACCCCCGGCATCGTGTTGATCAAGGTTCACGCCGAGCGCCTGCACTATTGGGACGGCGAGGACGAAGCCGATATCATGCTTTAAGGCTCGTGCAGCTGAGTTCGCGCCGCTCTGCATCGGGGCTGCGCGATCCAGACGTGCAGTGGGGGTCCGGCGTCCTTGGCATAGCGCCAGATGCCTCCCTGCTGGCTCAGGCTTAACGTGTCTTACCTGAGCCTGCGTCATGCGGTTGCAAAGCTCGTTCTGGCCACAGGCTGCCTGGGGCGCTGTCAGGCCGCCATGGCTCATTTGTCGCTGCTGTTGGACGGATCGTTCACCAAGCAGGCCGTTCACGGACCGGCCGTGGGCGCCTAGCTTGACCGCATCTGTTACTAAATCAGATACATTGATCGATCTGAAAGGAACGCCCTATGACGATTGCCATCACCGGCGCCACCGGCCAGCTGGGCCGCCTGGTCCTGGCCCAGCTCCAGTCCCGCGCCCCTCAAGCCGACATCGTGGCCCTGGCCCGCAATCCCGGCAAGGCCGAGGGGCTGGGCGTGCCTGTGCGCGAGGCCGATTACGACCGCCCTGAAACTCTGGGCCCGGCCTTGGCCGGCATCGAGACGCTGCTGCTGATCTCGGCCAGCGAAGTGGGCAAGCGCGTGCCCCAGCACCAGGCGGTCATCGACGCGGCCAAGGTGACCGGGGTCAAGCGCATCGTCTACACCAGCCTGCTCCATGCCCCCACCTCCGGCATCGGGCTGGCCGAGGAGCATCGCGCCACCGAGGCCTATCTGGCGGCCTCCGGGCTCGAAATCACCATCCTGCGCAATGGCTGGTACACTGAAAACTATGCCGGCGCGCTCGGCGGCGCCCTGCACACGGGCGCCATCATCGGCAGCGCCGGCACTGGCCGCATTTCGGCGGCCACGCGCGCCGACTATGCCGAAGCCGCCGCTGTTGCGGTTTTGGACTCCACCACCACCGGGCAAGTGTTCGAGTTGGCGGGCGATACCGCCTTCACCATGGATGAGCTGGCCCAGGCCGTCGCCAAGGTCGCGGGCAAGCCGGTGGTCTATCAGGACCTGCCCGTGGCCGATTATGCCAAGGCCTTGGCAGGCATGGGGCTGCCCGAGGGTCTCGCCCAGGCCATTGCCGGGTGGGACGTAGCCATTGCGCAAGGTGCGCTTTTCGACGACAGCCACACCCTGTCACGCCTGATCGGCCGTCCCACCGCCGATCTGGACAGCTCTGTTCGCGCCCTGCTTGCCTAAGCGCCCCAAAAGCAAAGGCCCGCCGCTTGCGCGACGGGCCTTAGAATTCTGACCGATAATGCGGCTTAGAAGCGGAAGCTCACGCCGGCCTGCACAGCGTGGAAGCTGAGCGATTCGGAGGTATCAAGGCCGATATCGTCGACCAGCGGGTCGAGAACGCCCAGGTCGATGTCTTCGTCACCCAGATCGTAGAAGCTGTACTCGGTCTTGATCGAGATCGAGTCGGTCACGGCATATTCGACACCGGCACCAACCACGTAGCCTACATGGTCGGTGTTACCCAGATCGATATCGTCGCCCGGGCCGCCGCCGAGGCTGAAGTTCACGTTGCGCTCGACATTGCCCCAGGCAAGGCCACCGTGGACATAGCCCAAGAGGTTTTCATGGGCGATACCGAGGCGACCCTGGAGGGTGCCCAGATAGTTCAACTTGGATGTGATCGAAGCATCGAGAACATCGGTCTCATTGATGTCGAGACCAAGTGAAAGCTCTGAATCGATGTCGGACGCGGCGATATCGGCATAGGCGCCCAGCACGAAATTGTTGAACTGGACGTCGCCGCCCACCTGTACGCCGCCGAACAAGCCTCCCATGGAGTTGCTCAATTCGCCATCGAAGGTGGTTTCTTCAGTGAAATCACCCGTGATGTTGAGCACACCGTCGCCAGTGGCAGCGCCGCCGATGGCCCCGATATAGAAACCGGTCCAATCGAAGGCCTCGGCAACCGGCTCGATATAAGGCGCGGGCATCATCGGATCGGCGGCCTGGGCCGCACCGATGGCGATCAGGCTGGTAGCCAAAACAGTCGCGATAAGCTTCATAGCAGTCTCCCCAGCACCAGTGCGGTGCTCATGTTTCGCCACCACACAGCCGCCTTCTTGCCTTCAAGTCAACGCTCACGGCGCTCACTGCACCCCAATCGCGGCAAAACTCGGTCGGATTCGTGTCTCCTATTGCAGTAAAGCAACACCTAAGATTTGCCTGAGTTAAATCTCCTGATCAAAATGGGCCAGGGCGCGGAAGTTAACGGATGGTATTTGCCGCAAGTCAGCTCAATTGATGCCGCAGGCCTGGCGCACCGGAGCCAGCTGCGATTCGGCTTCCAGCAGGTCGAAATTTACGCTTACTGAACGTTGGTTGACCGGCGTCATGCGCACCGTCAGCCGCGACCACCCCTGCAGGGAAGAGAGGAAGGCGGCGGCTTCGACCGGGTCGGCGATCTGCAGCGACAGGTTGTCGGGCGCCGCGGCCAGAAGGCGCGAGCGGGCCGGTGACAGATCCGTCTGCAGCGTAACCGGGGCGCTGCTACCGGTGCTCGACACCAGCTGTCCGGCAAAGCCGAAAGCCACGGTCAGCGCACCGCTGCTGCAGCGCACCGTCATGGTGGCAGGCTCGCGTCCGCCCGGCCGGGCCGGGATGAGGTTTTGCGATGCGATGACGGCCTGGTCGGCCTCACCCCGGGGCGCCGTGGCAAACAGGGCATCGTAACAGGCCAGCCGCGCGCCGGGGTCGGCGATGGCCACACAGGCCTGCGCGTCCTGCGCGGCAACGGAGAGATCTGGCCCGAGCAGGCCCAGCATCAACACACTGGCCCAAATCGGCCCGCTGGATCGTAAAGTCCTTGGCACACGCCCCCCTTTTATGGTTTCGATTGCTATTGAAGTCCGATGATAGGCCATAGGCGATGTCAAATCATTCCTGCCCGGCATCGGCATGAGCAAAACTTGCGTGAATTCCAGGCCTGCGGGCCAGACGAGGTGCGTTTGACGTCACTGCCGCCACACAGCACCCGGAGCGCGACCGCATCGGCTCCATCCTGGCTGAGCCTGTTGCCAGCCTTTCGTCCCAAATCGGAAGCCCCGCCGGCCCTGGCCTTGTATCTGTCCTCGCTGGTGCTGGTGCTGGCGGCGCTGGCTCTGCGCTGGTGGACCGATCCCTGGCTGCCGCCCGGCTTTCCATTTCTCACTTTTTTTCCCAGCGTGGTGATCAGCGCCTTCGTGCTGGGGCTGGGCCCGGGCATCCTGGCCGCACTTTTGTCATTTGTGGCCTCCTGGTATTTCTTCATCGAGCCCAGACTAAGCTTGGGCATGTCGAGCGGCACGTTGGTGGCCCTGGGCTTTTACGCCCTGGTGATCATCACGGATCTGGTCATCATCTATCTGGTCGTGGGCGCCTATAGCCGAGAAGCGGCACTGCGTGCCGAGCGCGACCGGCTGGTGGCGTTCCAGGGCGTGCTGATGGGCGAACTCGATCATCGCATCAAGAACATCTTCGCCTCGGTCAATGCCGTGGTAGGCCTGTCGCGCCGCCATGCCGCCACCCCCGAGGAGCTTGCCACCAAGCTGCGTCAGCGCATCGATGCCATGGGGCGGGCCAATGGCATCATCCATGGCAGCAAGCAGGCCGGTCCGGCCCTGCTAGCCGATGTGGCCACCAGCGCCTTGCAGCCCTTTCTGGCCGGCGACGACGGGCGGGTCAGCCTGTCGGGGCCGCCCGTGGCACTCGATGCGGCCGCCGTCACGGCCCTGAGCCTGATCCTGCACGAGCTGGGCACCAATGCCGCCAAATACGGCGCCTTGTCGGCGCCCGAGGGCAAGCTCGCCATCACCTGGCACCGGCACGAGCCCGATGCTGCCGGGCACGATCTGGAGATCCGCTGGCTCGAGCGCGGCGGTCCCAGCGTAGAGGGCCCGGCCGAGCGTTCCGGCTTTGGCACCGAGCTGGTGCAGCGCATGAGCGCCATGCTCGGCGGCGGCGCCATCACGCTCTGGCAGCCCGAAGGTGTGGAAGTGGTGCTCAAGGCGAAAACCGACGCGATTTTGCCCCAGGCCTAAGTGCGCTAACGCAAGCTCACAGGGCTGTGTTTCTGCAAAAGCAACTTCTTGACAAGTCGTGACGTTGTACATCCCAAATCGCGAATCATCGCGATAGCGAAGGACAACCATCATGCGCAACCGCGATATTGAGAAGCTGCTCGAGAATGCCGTGGCCGATGCACTTGGCCTGCCTGCCCCCCATAGCATTCTGGCCAACCGTCCCGTGCGCGCTCGCAAGCGCAGCCGTTCGGTGAACAGCTATGCCAAACTGGCCCGCAAGCAGCCAGCCATGCGCGTTGCAGCGCACGCCTAGCACCTATTCCGTACCGGAGGGCCCCCGCCTCCGGTAACGGCTTGTCCGGTCCGACCTCCCGGACTACCCTCGCCGCTTCGCAAGAGGCGACGAGGGTTTTTCGTTTATGGCTGTCGAAGCAGGGGCGGGTGGGCTCGATCTGGTGCAGGTCGTGGCCCTGCTGGCGGCGGGGGTCGTTGCCGTGCCGGTGTTCAAGCGGCTCGGGCTGGGCTCGGTGCTGGGGTATCTGGCGGCAGGCGTCGCCGTCGGCCCCTTCGGCCTGGCGCTCGTGGCCGAGCCCGAGGCCATCCTGCACGCCGCCGAACTGGGCGTAGTGCTGTTTTTGTTCATCATCGGGCTCGAAATGGAGCCCAAGCGCCTATGGTCGCTGCGCCGCGCCATTTTCGGGCTGGGGCTGGCGCAGGTCGCCGCCTGCGGCGTGGCGCTGACCGGCATTGGCATAGTGCTGGGCTTTGCGCCTGCCGTGGCTTTCGTGTTCGGCATGGGCTTCGTGCTCACCTCCACCGCCATCGTCATGCAGGTGCTCGAGGAGCGCGGCGAGCTTTCCACCCAGAGCGGGCAACGCGTCGTCTCCATTCTCCTGCTCGAAGATCTGGCCATCGTGCCGCTCCTGGCCATCATCGCGCTCATGGCGCCCAATGGCGGGCCGGTGGAACAAACCACCCGCTGGGTGTCGGTGGGCCTGGCGCTGGGCGCGGTGCTGCTGCTGGTCTTCGTGGGCGCGCGGCTGCTCAATCCCATTTTCCGCCTTCTGGCCAATGCCAAGGCACGCGAGGTGATGACCGGCGCGGCGCTTTTGGTGGTGCTGGGCGCTGCGCTGCTGATGCAGGTCAGCGGTCTGTCCATGGCCATGGGCGCGTTCCTTGCCGGCGTGCTGCTCTCGACGTCCAGCTTCCGACACCAGCTCGAAGCCGATGTCGAACCCTTCCGCGGCCTGCTCTTGGGCCTGTTTTTCCTGGCCGTGGGCATGTCGCTCGATCTGGCCGTGGTGGCCGCCAATTGGCAGATCGTCAGTCTCGCCGTCATCGGCTTCATGGTGGTCAAGGCCGCCGTCATCTATGGCCTGGCGCGGCTCCTGCGTGCCGATCACGGCGAGGCGCTCGAGCGCAGCGTGCTGATGGCCCAGGGCGGCGAGTTCGCCTTCGTGCTTTATACCACTGCCGTCACGGCCGGGCTGATCGATGGGGAAACCAACGCCATCTTCACCGCCACCGTCATCATTTCCATGGTGCTCACGCCCCTGGCGCTGATCGTCCAGAAGCGCCTGATGCCGCCGCGCGCCCAGTCCTTCGAAGGCGTGGAATCGGCCAATGGCCTGTCCGAGCGTATCCTGGTCATCGGCTTTGGCCGCTTCGCGCAGATCGCCAGCCAGTCGCTTCTTGCCATGAAGCACTCGATCAGCATCATCGACAACGACACTGAAATGATCCGCGTCGCCCAGCAATTCGGCTTCAAGATCTACTATGGCGATGGCACCAGGCTCGACATCCTGCAGGCAGCCGGTGCCGGCACGGCCGATATGGTGCTGGTGTGCACCGACGATCCCGCCGCCACCAGCCGCATTGCCCAGTTGCTGCGTGACGAGTTCCCCCTGGTCAAGGTCATGGCGCGCGCCTTCGATCGCGGCCATGCCATCGAACTGGTCAAGCTGGGCGTGGACTACCAGCTGCGTGAAACCTTCGAATCCGCCCTCACCTTTGGCGGCGAGGTCATCCGCCGCCTGGGCGCCACGCAAGAAGAGGTCGAGGACGTCATTTCCGGGATCAGGACGCGCGACAATCAGCGCTTCGAAGCCCAGGTGCTGGGCGGCATTGCCGCCGGCCGCGACCTGCTGCTCTCCAATGCGCGCGACCAGGCCGAGGAACAAGGCATCGAGCCCCCCGCCGAGCCGGTGGCAGAGCCCGAACGGGTGTCGTGAGCCTCACGCCGGTTCCTCGACCAGGGGCAGCGGCTGGCCCAGCCGGGCGCTGGCCTTGACGTGCTGCCCGCGTCCGGTGGCATCGAGCGGGCCGAACAGGGCCTGCCGCTCCTGGGGCGTGGAGATGAAGATCGGGTAGCGGCGCTGCAGCTGCGGCACGGCGGTTTTCGAGCGCGTCGCCAGCATCACGCAGGGGAAATTGAGCCCCGGATAATAGCGCACGCCCCCCATCTCCTCGGCAAAGAACACCCGCCTGTAGAACGGCACGTGCTGGGGCCGCACCGATGACAGATTATAGGTCACATCGTAATGGGTGGCCGCCATCACCGCGATCCTGAGCGCCAGGAACGGCAAGGCGGGATAGGCCAGCGACGCCTCGTGGTCGCAGGTGAGGCGCGTGGGGTCGATAAAGCTCGCGCCCTGGTCCAGCAGGGGCTGCAGGATATCCGAATAGATCGACATGCTGGGGGAAAACGGCTGCGCTGCCGTCAGATGGTGGAAACGGATCGAGGCCACCAATTCCTTGTCGATGAACACCCCGAACCCCAGGACATTGGGCGCCTGGTCCATGGCGTCGGTCGCCACCTGCTCATCGTTGAAGGGCATGTAGCCCTCCCGCGTGTAAGCCTCGTAGCGCAACCGAAACGTGGGATCGTTGAGATCGGCGAGGTCGACCCGGGCATATTCCACCCGGTCGATGATATCGAGCAGCGTGCCCGAAAAGCGAAAGCCCCGATCGGGTCTGGGGGGAAGATCGTCAGCCATCGGTCCACTCCTGGGTCAGGTGGACGCGACTAGATCAAATTTGATTCAAATTGTCTTAATCAGACTTAACAAATGGTTAACGGCGATCCTTGCCACTCTGGTTGAATCAACGGGTTAGCCTGCGAGCCCCGGCTTTGCCGCCCTTGGTGGCCACGCGCGCAATCAGCTCGGCCACCTCGCGCTGGGGCAGCGGCACGCCGAACAGATAGCCCTGCGCCTGGTCTATCTCGGCACAGGCGGCGATCTCGGTCAGTTGGGCTTCGGTCTCGATCCCCTCCACCGTCACCACCATGTCCAGGTCCTTGCTGAGCCGGGCGATATTGGCAACGAGCTTGAGCGAGCGCGGGCTGGTGGTCACGTCCACCACGAAGGAGCGGTCGATCTTGAGCTTGGTGAAGGGCATGGCATGCAGATAGGACAGCGAGGAATAGCCGGTGCCGAAATCGTCGAGCGCAATGCCCACGCCGCGTTCGCGCAAACGGTTGAGCGCCCGCGCCACCGTCTCCTGCTCCTCGATCAGGATGGACTCGGTGATTTCCACTTCCAGCCGGTGCGGGGCCAGGCCCGAACGCTTGAGCGCCTCGTCCACCATCTGCGCCACGTCGCTGGTGCGGAAATCGGTGGCAGAGAGGTTCACCGCGATGCGCAAGGGGTCGGGCCAGCGCGCGCATTCGGCCGTGGCCGTGCTCAGCACCCAGCGGCTGAGCGCGTTCATGGCGCCGATCTCTTCGGCAATGGGCACGAACACCATGGGCGAGATGCGGCCCAGCTCGCGATGGTTCCAGCGCGCCAGCGCCTCGCACCCGATGATCCGGCGCGTCTTGAGGTCCACGATGGGCTGGTAGACCAGCGACAGCTCGCCATTTTCCAGCGCGGCCGGCAGATCGGCTTTTAGCCTTTGGCGCTGGCGATAGTCGATGTCCATGTCCTCGCGGAACAGGCTCCACTGCGCCTTGCCATTGCCCTTGGCCTGATAGAGCGCCAGGTCGGCGCGACTGAGCAGCATGTCGAGATCACTGCTCTTGTCGGCCAGCACCACGCCCACGCTGGCGTGAGTGGTCAGCGTGCGGCCCGTGAGATGGAAGGGCCGCCGCAGCGCGCGCAGCACCGCCTCGGCATCCTGCCGCGCGGTTTCCTCGTTCACGCCCTGGTTGCGGAACAGGGTGAACTCGTCACCCCCGAACCGCGCCACCAGGCCCTTGTCGGCATAGACGGAGCGCACCCGCGCCGCTGCTTCCTTGAGCAATTCGTCGCCCACGGGGTGCCCATAGGTGTCGTTGACGTGCTTGAAATCGTCCAGGTCGATCAGCATTAGCTGCACGCGCTGGTCGGGGCCCTCCCCCAGCTGGCCGATCATGCGGCTGGCTTCCTCGGAAAAATAGGAGCGGTTGGCCAGCCCCGTCAGCCCATCGTAATGGGCCATGTAGTTGATGCGCTCCTGGGCGCGCACGCGCTCGGTAATGTCCTCGAACAGGATCACGGTGTGGCCCTGCTCGGTGTTGATCGTCACCTCGCATTGGGAGCCGTCGGCCACGGCGAACACCATGCGCCGCTGCCGTCCGCCCAGGGCCACCGCCTCGAGCAATTCGGCACCGATCTTTTCGCTCAGCAAGCCATCGCGCTGGGCTTCGGCGATCACGGCATCGAACATGCGCCCGATCCAGCGCCCCGGCCGCATGCCCAGAACGCGCTCCTTGGCATGGCGATTGACCACGGCCACCCGCCCGGTTTCGTCGAGCATGCACAGCCCCAGGGTCATGGTGGCGAGCGCGGTATCGAGTTCCACCGCCAGCCGCGAGGCATCGATGCGGCCATGCACGGCGCCCAGGAGGATTTCGCGCAGATTGGTGGCCAGGCGCGCCAACCCGGCGATGTAGATGGTCAGCAGCAGCGCCAGGATGATGTATTCGACCGTGCCCTTGAGCATCAGCCCCAGCGCCAGGGGCAAGGCCACCAGCACCGATTGCAGGCGCACGATGCGCTCGACGGCAAAATTGCGCGCCACCAGCCCCGCCAGCGAGGACACCGTCACCAGGATGGACGATATCGCGGCAAAGCCGCCATCATGGGTGTTGAGCCCCACATAGCACCAATAGCCGTGCAGGGCGGCCACGAACAGGCCCAGCACCGTGGCGTGGACCTCCCAGCGATAGGCCTCTTCCACGTCGTCGGGCGCGATGTTGCGACGCTCGAAGGCGCGCATGTCGATATCGCGCACGATGGCCACCACCACGAAGGCCAGCGCAATGGCGATCAGCAGCGGCGAATTGGCCACCACGCCCGCCGGCAGCGCAGCCGCAGCCGAACAGAGCATGCCATAGAGCATGGTCTGCCGGTCCGCATAAAGCGAACGGATGATCGACACGTAGTCGACGGCTGGCAGACGTTTGCGCGGCGAAAAGAACATCGGGACCCTGGCTCAGCACCCCCACTGTGGGCGCAGACCTGTTAATTTCCACTTTAACGAGACTAGAAGGATTGCCGCTATCGAGACGTTCCCTCGCGCCGCATGGGGAAGGGATGGGGCACCCGCGCAGCGGATCCAGGCCGAGCGGCCCTGTTGCACGGCCCTGCGCATCTGTTGCCAGGACGGTTGGAACTTTTAGGCCGCCATCCCGTTCTTTATGCAAGACACGGCGAAAGCCACAAAGCCTCCGCGAAGGTTCGGTCAGTGCTGAAATACGCAAGGATCGAGGACCGGTAGCGGGGGCTTTTGTTTGTGGAGAATTCCCATGAGTGACGATGACGTCTTGTCGGGTGCCGCCCTGGCACGATCGATGTCTGCCCTGCCCTTCTGGCATCATGACGCGGCGCGCGGGGCCATCTTGCGCGAGTTTCGCCTTGCCTCGTTCTCGCAGGCCTTCGGTTTCATGACGCGGGTGGCGCTGCTGGCTGAAAAAGCTGGCCATCACCCCGACTGGTCCAACAGCTACGATCGGGTAACCATCGCACTCTCGACCCACGATGCGGGCGGCATCACCCCCAAGGACATCGCCCTGGCGCAGGCCATCGACGCGCTCATTGCCTGAGGGCTCAATGAAAATTGCGCCCGCCCGGCAAGGCGGCGCGGGCTTGGCGCCGCGCGGTCTCGATCCGACGTGCCTCGTCGCGGGTGCGCGCTCCCGGCGGTCCCGATTTGCCCTCGTCCGCCCGCGCCAGCGTCACCTCCCCCATGTCCAGACCATTGGCGATGTCGAGCAGCATCGGGGTCATATCGGTCAGCGTGCGAGCGATGACGTGGATCACCAGCCCCTCGCGCTGCACCTCGCCCTTGACCGCCAGCATGCGTGCACCCAGGACCGTGCGCCGATTGCTTTCGAAGGTCTTGGGCCAGATCACGATATTGGCTACCCCCGTCTCGTCCTCGAGCGTGGCAAAGATCACCCCCGACGCCGTACCCGGCCGCTGGCGCACCAGCACCAGCCCGGCCACCTCGATCTGCAGCTTGGGCGGCACCCGGGCCAGGTCCACCGCCCGGATCATCCGGCGCTTGTCCAGTTGCGCGCGCGCAAACTGCATGGGGTGACCCTTGAGCGAAAAGGTCAGCGCTTTGTAGTCGCTGATCACCTCTTCGCCCGGCGGCATGGTGGGCAGGTCCGCATCGGGCTCCTCGTGACGGGCCCGCGCGCTGCCGGCGGCAAACAGCGGCAGGGTCTCGGCACCGCTGGTGCCCATCAGCCCCTTGACCGCCCAGAGCGCATCGCGCCTGTTGAGCCCCAGTGAAAAAAATGCGTCGGCCTGCGCCAGCGTCTCGAGAGCGGAAACCGGCAGGCCGGTGCGCAGCCACACATCGCGCACCGAATCGTAGCCCGTCCCGCGCCGCGCCAGGATCAGCCCGGCATGCTCGCTCTTGAGGCCCTTGACGAAACTCAACCCCAGCCGGATCGCCTGGTTGGACCAGATGTCGCCGGCCATCTCGGCATGCTGGCGCCACACATGGGACCCCGCCGGGCGGCTCGCGCCTTCGAGCACGCATTCGAGATCGGAGCCATTGATGTCCACCCCACGCACCTCCACCCCGTGTTCGATGGCATCGCGGATGATCTGGGAGGGAGCATAAAAGCCCATGGGCTGGCTGTTGAGCAGCGCACAGGCAAACACGTCCGGATAGTGACATTTGAGCCAGCACGACGCATAGACCAGAAGCGCGAAGGAGGCGGCATGGCTTTCGGGAAAGCCATATTCGCCAAAGCCTTCGATCTGGCTGAAGCAGCGCTCGGCAAAGTCCTTCTCATAGCCCCGCCCCGTCATCCCCAGAACGAAGCGCTCCTTGAACACGTTGATCTTGCCGCTGCGTTTCCAGGCCGCCATGGCCCGGCGCAACTGGTCGGCCTCTCCCGGGGTAAAGCCCGCCGCCACGATGGCAATCTGCATGGCCTGTTCCTGAAACAGCGGCACGCCCAGCGTGCGCCCCAGCACCTCTTCGAGTTCGGGTTTGGGAAAGCTCACCTGCTCATTGCCCAGCCGCCGCTGGAGATAGGGATGCACCATGCCGCCCTGGATCGGCCCGGGCCGCACGATGGCCACCTCGATCACCAGGTCGTAGAACTTTTCCGGACGAAGACGCGGCAGCATGGTCATCTGCGCCCGGCTCTCGATCTGGAATACCCCGATGGTGTCGGCCCGATGCGTCATGGCATAGACGCGGGCCTTCTTGGTCTGGTCGGGGTCGGTTTCCTCGGCCAAGAGATCCACCAGGCGAATGGTGCGCCCATAGTGGCGATGCACCAGCTCGAAGGCCCGCCGCAGGCAGGACAGCATGCCCAGGGCCAGGATATCGACCTTCAAGATGCCCAGGGCGTCGATGTCGTCCTTGTTCCACTCGATGATGGCCCGGCTCTCCATGGCCGATTTGCCGATGGGGATGAGGTGGTCGAGCGGATCGCGGGTGATCACGAAGCCGCCCACATGCTGGGAGAGATGGCGCGGAAAATCGCGCAGCGCCCGCGCCACCTCGATCACCTTGGCCAGCGTAGGGTCGCTGGGGTCGAGCTGCGCCTCCTTGAGCGCCTCGGTCTTGACCTCGCTCGACCAGCCCCAGTGCAGCTGGTTGAGTGCCCCGATGGTATCGTCGGAAATGCCGAAGACCTTGGCCGTCTCGCGAATGGCGCTCTTGGTGCGATAGGTGATGACGTTGGCGGTCAGCCCCGTGCGGGTGCCGCCGTATTTCTTGTAGACATATTGCATCACCTCCTCGCGCCGCTCATGCTCGAAATCGACGTCGATATCGGGCGGCTCGTCGCGCTCGGTGGAAATGAAGCGCCCGAACACCAGATTGCCCTTGAGCGGATCGACCTCGGTGATTTCCAGGCAAAAGCACACCGCCGAATTGGCTGCCGAGCCGCGCCCCTGGCACAGGATCTGCCGCTCATGGCGGGCAAACTGCACGATGTCGTAGACGGTTAGAAAATAGGCCGCATAGCGCTTGTAGCCGATCAGGCACAATTCGCTCCACAGCGCCCGCTTGATCTTTTCGGGCACCCCTTGCGGATAGCGCCGGGCCGCGCCCTGCCAGGTCAGGCGCTCCAGCGTCTGCTGGGCGCTCTCGCCCAGGCCGGTGGTCTCTTCGGGGTAGTTGTATTTGAGGTCGTCGAGCGAAAAGCCGATGGCCTGGGCCAGTCGCATGGTCTGCGCCAGCGCGTCGGGATGGTCGGCAAACAGCCGCGCCATTTCGACTGCGGGCTTTAGATGCCGCTCCGCATTGGCCTGCAGGCGCCGCCCGGCGGTGGCGATGGTCAAATGCTCGCGAATGCAGGTCACCACGTCCTGCAGGATCCGCCGCTCGGGGGCATGGTAGAGCACGTCATTGGTGGCCAGAAGCGGGGCGCCGCTGCGCTGGGCCAGGCCCGCCAGCCGGTTGAGCCGTTCGCGGTCGCGGCCCGCAAAGCGCGGGGCGGCGGCCACCCACACCCGGCCCGGCGCGAGCTTGGCCAGCCTGCCCGCCAGCGCCTCGCTGCCGGCCCAGTCGGTTTCATCCACATGCACGATCAGCAATTGCCCCTCGATCTGGGCCAAGAGATCGTCGAGCAGCACCTTGGGCGCGCCTTTCTCCCCGCGCTGGTTGGCCACCGTCAGCAGCCGGCACAGCCGGCCATAGGCGGCCCGGTCTTTCGGATAGGCCACGATCTCGGGCGTGCCGTCGGCAAAGCACAGCCGCGTGCCCACCAGATACCGGAACGACCCTGCCTTATGCGCCAGGTCGCGCCGCGCCACATGGGCGCGCACCACCCCGGCAAAGCTGTTGCGGTCGCACAGGCCCACGCCCTTGAGCCCCAGCGCATGCGCCATCATCACCAGCTCCTCGGGATGGGAGCCCCCGCGCAGGAACGAGAAATTGGAGACCGCGCACAATTCGACGAAATCGGGCGGCGGCGGGGGCGGGCTGATCGGCCGGGGCCGCTCGGGCCAGTCGAGCACCTGGGTCATGAAAACACACCGTGCAGATACCAGGCCGGCTCGGCCCCGCCCTCGAACAGGCCCAGCCGGAACAGCCAGAAGCGCCGTCCGCCATCGTCCTCGGCCACGTAATAGTCGCGCGTGGTGCCGGCCATGTCGAAGTAGAGCCCGCCTTCTTTCTGGGCGATGTCCAGCGTGGCCTGGGTCAGAATGGGCAGGCTGCGGCTGCGCCACCATTCGGCCCCGATGCGCTCTGGCCCGGCGGCCTTGACGAATTTGTAGCGCACCCGCCGCCACACCATGGCGGCCGGCGGGGCATCGGGCACCTGGGCCAGAACGGTGATCGGCTCGGGCGCCGGCAACAGCCGCACGGGGCGCAACAGCTCGGGATCGGGCGCGGCGCGCGGATCGGGCGGGCCCGCCGCGATCACCGGTTCGAGCCGCACCGCCCGTTCGGGGATATGGGTATCCACAAAGCGCGTCCGGGTCACCGCCAGCGGCCCCAGCCGGCTGGTCAAGCGATCATAGAGCCGGTTGAGTTCCTCGGCCCCGTCCCCGTCCAGCGCCCCCAGCTGGGCGGGATCGAGCACGCTGGTCGAACTGGCCGCCAGCCTGATGGCATCGATGCCGAAGCCGGGGTCGTATTCCCCCTCCAGCCGCTCGGCGCGGTTGGAAAACAGCCGCGCGATATGGCCCGCATCGCGGGTGGCGCGCGCCGCATTGACCGAAAGCGTCAACACCTTGTGGTCCACCCGATAGAGAAACAGGTGAAACGCCTGCGCCCCGACCCCGGCCGTCTGCAGCGTCTGGGCCAGGGTGACGGCTAGGTCGGCCGTGCAGGCCAGCACGTCGTCCATCAGCCCGATGGGTTCGGCAAAGCGGCGTTCGGCGAAATAATCCACCTGCGGCAGGCGCGGCGTCATGCGCTCGGCCAGAAATCCCAGCGCCTGGTCGAGCCGGGTCGTAAGGCTCGCCCCGAAGCGGGCCACCAGCCCCTTGCGGTCGCGGCCATAGAGCTGGCCGATGTGCTTGAGCCCCATTTGTTGCAGGCCCCAGACCTGCCGCTCCTCAAGCCGCAGCGCGCTCACGGGCAGGCCGGCCAGGGCCGCCTGCGGGGGGCCTTGCAGCACGGTGCCGGGCTCGTGGCGCGCCAGCGCCCAGGCCGCCCCCATGGTGGCAGCGATCGCCCCGCTCACGCCATAGCCCACCCCCCTCAGCCGTCCCGTCAGCCGCTCCAGCATGCCCGCCTCGCCGCCGAACAGATGGGCTACCCCGGTAATGTCGAGCACCAGATCGCCATAGGGGCCGGCATGGTCCATCACCGCCACCAGCGGGCTGGCATTGGAGTGCCAGTCGGCGAAATCGGCGAAGGCGGCAATCAGCAGCGGCCGGTCGAGCGGACGCATGACCAGCTCGGGCACCATGGCGCGCGCATCGGCCAGGTTCTGGCCCAGAAACAGCCCGCGCGCCAAGGCGTTCCGGTCGAGCGCGGCCAGGCGCAGCGCGCCCTTTTGCGGCTCGTGCAGCACCAGCGGGCGGCCGGCGCCCGCCAGCTCGGCCTCATGCCGTTTCAGCCAGTCGGTGGCCCACAGCGGCAGGTGCAGCACCAGATAGCGGCGCTGCGACCCGGCCGGCGCCCCCATCTCCAGCTCGATCTCCAACCCATGCGAACCCATGATCCGTCCAGCCCAACAGCCATCCCTTGTCTCCCAATCCGGCCAGGTGCCCCTTTTCGAGCCTGACCTGCCAGCGGGTCTGGCCGGGGGCCCGGGCATCGAAGGGGCGCTCCCCGCTGGGCGCCGCCGCGATCCCCCAGCGCAATTGCGCCGCGCTCGCCTCGCGCTCGGCTCCGTAGCGCAGCAGCAATACCGCAGCGCCGCCGCTGGCGGCCCGCAGGCTCAGTCGCCGCGAGGCGGTGAAATCGAGCGCCTTGGGTCGACCGTCGATTTCGGCGATCACCGCGGCCACGGCCCGGCAGGCCACCGCCTCCTCCACCGCCCAGAGCAATTCGGTCACGCTTGCAGTCCGGATCAGGATCAGCGCCTCGGGATCGAACCCAAAGCTCTTGAGCCCGGCCCCATAGGGCAGGCCCAGCTCCTGGGCCTGGTGGGTGAGCTGCATGAAGAACACCGCCCGCCGCTCCGCCGTCATCAGCGCGCGCGCCTGCCCCAGGGCAAAGCCTAGGCTGGCCCCGCCATCGCGCAGCTCGCCGGCAAAGATTTCAGACAGGCTCCCCGGCGGGGCGCAGGGCCCGGCCTGATCCAGCGGGCTGGCGCCCAGATCCTGGTCTCCTACCAGCACCGCGCGGTTTTCCAGCTGCGCGATCTGCGCTTTGAGGCGCAGCAGCGATTGGCGCTTTGAAAGGCCATCCATCGGATCGACCCTCCTTGGGGGACAGGCGAATTATCTAGAACAAAAAGAGAACACTCTCGCCTCCAAGAGTCAAGGCACCGGCTGGAGACTCTTTTTTCATGGTGTGCAAAACCATCCCGCCTTGCCGATTTTTGGCGCTAAGCGAGATTGGGTGTGTGACCAAAACGCACCGCCAGGCGTTATGAAATGCGGCAGCACAGCTTGCCGATTGACCCTCGCTTCACTTGCCGCAATCGTCTTTTTGCCCCAATTTCGGAAAGGTTACGCCCCATGTTCGAGGCCATTGCCCGCCTCTTTTCCCAGCCCCGTGCGGAAAGCGACGTGCTCGAGCCCCGCGTGGCGGTGGCCGCCCTGCTGGTGCATCTGGCAGCCGTTGACGGCACCATGACCGACATCGAGCGCAAGGAAATCGAAAAGGCGCTCCAGACCCATTACGGGCTCGACCATGGCGCCGTGCACAGGCTGGTGGCCGAAGCGGCCCGGCACGATGCCGATTCGGTGGATTTCTACAAATTCACCTCGGCCCTCTCCACGCTGGAGGCCAAGGATCGCATCGAGATCATCCGCATGATGTGGCAGGTGGTCTATGCCGACGACAAGAACCACGAGCTGGAAGACAACATGGTCTGGCGCATTGCCGAGCTGATCGGGGTTTCGGCCCGCGACCGCACGCAATTGCGCAAGCAGATCCGCCAGCAGGCCGACTAGAGCGTTTTCAACAGAAGCGGCAACGCTTCTGCGGTTCGAAAAACGCGACCATACAGAGACCTAGAGCTGTTCATCGCTTCATTTGAGCGGTGAACGGCTCTAGTAAGCGCTGAACGCCCCCACGATTTCCGGCTCGTCGCTGGCGCAGTCGAACCCCGGTGCCAGTTCGTCGGCCGCCTTGCGCGCCAGTTCATTGGCGTCGGAGTTGGCGCGGGCATCGACATAGGCCACGTGGCAGGTGGCGCCCTCCTCGAGCCGGGTCACCACCAGCACCTGTCCGCCCGGCCCCTCTCCCTCGGGGGCGTCGAGCAGGAAACGCACAATGGTGGCAAAGGGCGTGATCGCCCCGGCCCGGCTGGTCAGCCGCCACTCGATGCGCGGCCCGAGCGTGTTGAACGGCGGCAGCGTCTGCTCGGCCGCCGGCTCGGTGGTGGAATTGAGCCCATAGCTCACGAAAAACCGCAGGTCTCCTTCCATCACCATCACCGGAATGCCCCGATAGCCCGGGCAGGCCCAGATCGCGCCGAAATCGTCGGCCTTGGTGATGGTGCACTCCTGCAGTTTGAGATCGGTATAGGCCGACTGGTTGTCCTGGGCCCAGCCCGGCTGCACCATCAGCCCGGCCAGCACCAGCCCTGCTCCCCACGCCATAACGTTCATTTCGTCTCTCCCTGGGCGCCCCTTGGCCGCAAGGCTTGCGCCTAAACCGCGCAATTGCAAGGCACACGCTTGCAATCTTGGCGCGTGCTTGGCAACAAGGCCGCCACCACCTTCAATCCCAGAGTGTTTTCATGAATATCGACGCGATCCCGATCGGCAAGAATCCGCCCGACGACCTCAACGTCATCATCGAGGTGCCCCTGGGCGGCGAGCCGATCAAATACGAGATCGACAAGGACAGCGGCGCCCTGTTCGTGGACCGGTTCCTCTATACGCCCATGCGCTATCCGGGCAATTACGGCTTTGTACCCCACACCCTGTGCGGGGATGGCGATCCGCTCGACGTGATCGTGCTCAATTCGCGTCCGCTGGTGCCCGGCGCCGTGGTGCGCTCGCGCCCGGTCGGGGTGCTGTTCATGGAAGACGATGGCGGGCAGGATGAGAAGATCCTGGCCGTGCCGGTCTCCAAGCTCACCCGCATGTACGACCATATCGCCGATGTCAGCGACATGCCCGACATCCAGGTCGAGCGGGTCAAGCACTTCTTCACCCACTACAAGGATCTCGAGCCGGGCAAATGGGCCCGCATCGATCGCATCGGGGGCATCGAGGATGCCCGCAAGGTGATCCTGGACGCCATTGCCCTGGCCAAGTCGTCCAAGTAAGGGGCTTAGGCCCTTCGAGCACAAAGCCAAACGGCGCCCCCTGGGGCGCCGTTCTGCATTGGAGAGGGGCACCGATTATTGGTCGCTGCCCACCAGGATTTCGCGCTTGCCCGCGTGGTTGGCCTGGCTGATCACCCCTTCGCGCTCCATGCGCTCGATCAGGGTAGCCGCCTTGTTGTAGCCGATGGCCAGGCGCCGCTGGATATAGGAGGTCGAGGCCTTCTTGTCGGTCAGAACGATGTGCACGGCCTTGTCGTAGAGCTCGTCGCCCGAGCCGGCATAATCGTCCCCGCCCTCGACCGGCGCCCCGTCCTCGTCCTCTTCGGCCGTGATCGAATCGAGATAGTCGGGCGAGCCTTGCGCCTTGAGATGGGCGACGATGGCTTCCACCTCGCCATCGGCCACGAACGGCCCGTGCAGGCGCCGCACCCGGCCGCCGCCGGCCATGTAGAGCATGTCGCCCTGGCCCAGCAGCTGCTCGGCGCCCTGCTCGCCCAGAATGGTGCGGCTGTCGATCTTGGAGGTCACCTGGAAGGAGATGCGGGTAGGGAAATTGGCCTTGATGGTGCCGGTGATCACGTCCACCGAGGGGCGCTGGGTGGCCGTCACCATGTGAATGCCGGCGGCACGCGCCATCTGCGCCAGGCGCTGGATGGCCCCTTCGATGTCCTTGCCCGCCACCATCATCAGGTCGGCCATTTCGTCCACGATCACCACGATGAAGGGCAGCGGCTCGAGATCGAACTGCTCGCTCTCGAAGATCGGCTCGCCGGTTTCGCGGTCAAAGCCGGTCTGCACGGTGCGGGTGATCACCTCGCCCTTCTTCTTGGCTTCCTGCACGCGCTGGTTGAAGCCGTCGATGTTGCGCACACCGATCTTGCTCATCTTGCGATAGCGGTCCTCCATCTCGCGGACGGCCCATTTGAGCGCCACCACGGCCTTGGAGGGGTCGGTCACCACCGGGGTGAGCAGGTGCGGAATGCCGTCATAGACGGACAGTTCGAGCATCTTGGGATCGATCATGATCAGCCGGCACTCCTCGGGGGTCATCCGATAGAGCAGCGACAGGATCATGGTGTTGATGCCCACCGACTTGCCCGAGCCGGTGGTGCCCGCGATCAGAAGGTGCGGCATGCGCGCCAGGTCCACGATGATGGGCTCGCCCCCGATGGTCTTGCCCAGGCAGATGGGCAGCTTGCCCTTCATCTTCTCGAAATCGCTCGAAGCGAGCATTTCACGCAGATAGACCGTCTCGCGGTTCTGGTTGGGCAATTCGATGCCGATGGCATTGCGCCCCGGCACCACCTGCACGCGGGCGGAAATGGCGCTCATCGAACGAGCTATGTCGTCGGCCAGCGAGATCACGCGGCTAGACTTGATGCCGGGGGCCGGCTCGAGTTCATAGAGCGTCACCACCGGGCCGGGGCGCACGTTGATGATGTCGCCCTTGACGCCGAAATCTTCGAGCACGCCTTCAAGGCGCCGGGCATTGGCCTCCAGCCGTTCGGGCATGTGATCGGGGCTGAGGCCCTTGCGCTGCGGCTCGGCCAGAAGCGTCAACGGCGGCAGCTCGAAGCCGTCATGATAGAGCAGCGAGCCCTGCGCTTCGCGCGCCAGGCGCTGGCCGGGCACGGGGCTGGCCACGGGGGCCGCCACGCGGCGCTGGGGCACCGGGGCCGGCTGGGCCATGGTCGGTTGGCGCGCGGGCCGGGCAGCCGGCGGCATCACCGGGGGCGCGGCCACCACGGGCGGCGCCATCGGCTCGTCATCGAGTTCAGGCTCATAGCTGCCGCCATAGGGACCCGGCTCGATGGCGTCGTCGGGGAAGCCCTCGTCGTCCTGGCTGTCCTGGGGATAGAAATCTTCTTCCACCAAGGGCGGCTCGGTCTGGCGGCCGATGCGGGCGGCCGGGCCGCGCGTGGTCACCAGCTGCGGTTCGCGGCGCAGCACGGGCTCGGCGGCCTGCTGGGGCGTCAGGCTGGGCTCCACGCCCTGCTCGCGCCAATCGGGCTCCTGCCGGGCGGCCCGTTCCTGGGCATGGGAGCGCGCACGCTTCCAGGCGCTGCGGGCCACGAACCCCATATGGGTCACCGCGCCCATCGCCACGTCCATGATGGGGTTGCCCTCGGCCTCGCCATCGGTTTCCGGCTCGGCCTGGGGCACGCGCCCGCGGCTCTTCTTGCTGATCTGGGGCTCCTGGCGCTCCACCACCGGACGGGGTCCGCCTCCGCCCAGGCCCGTGGCGATCCACAGGGCAAAGAGGGCCGGCGCCCCCAGGAGGATGGCAAACAGGGTGGCCGTAATGCCCACCGGTTCGGTGCCGCCCACCAAAGTGGCGAGATTGTAAAAGCCCATGCCCGTCAGGCCGCCCAGCCCCGTGGGCAGCGGCCAGCTTTCGGGCACGGCGACGAAACCCAGAACGCCCGTGGCCAGAACGGTCGCGGCCAGCCAGGTCACGAGCCGCAGCACCATGCGCGAGGGCATGCGCCGATGCACCATCTGCCAGCCCCAGAGCGCGGGGGGCAGCAGCAGCGCGATCACGGCCACGCCCAGCACCTGGAACAACAGGTCCGCCACCACCGCGCCGGGATAGCCCAGCCAGTTGGCCGCCGGCTTGGGCGTCGCATAGGAAAGGCTCGGATCGTCGACCGCCCAGGTGGCCAGCGCCACCAGCGTCAAGGCGATCGTCACCAGCACGATGGTGCCCACCAGCCGCACCGGAACGGTGATTGCAAAGGCCGGCGGCGGAGGGGTGCGCAGGTCCGTGAGTCGGGATGAGCTTTGAGTGGCCATGAAGAAAGATTCGCCGTCTTGCCAGTGAAAGGGCGCACTGCGCCAAGGCCCGATGCTAGGCCTCCATGGTTAACCTGAGCCTAACCGGCGGCGCCTCGCGCACGCTTCACCAGAAACGAAAAACCCGACGCCTTGGGGGGGCGCCGGGTCGAGTGCGGACGCTGGCGCCCGGGAGGATGTCGGATCGGGGGTGCAGCCCATGCGGTTTGCGAGTGGGAAGCCTCTGTGGCGGACCAAGAGGACATGGGCTGCACGCCCGAGCCGACTGGCAGGCCCGGCGGAACGTCAAGTCCCGCCGGGTGAAGTGGTTTAGTTGTAGGCGCGTTCGCCATGGGTCGAGAGATCGAGCCCGTCGCTCTCGCTCGATTCCGATACGCGCAGGCCCATCACGGCCTTGACAATCATGAGCGCAATGAACGAGACCACGGCGGTCCACACGATGGCCACGACCACCGCGATCACCTGGGTCACCAGCTGGCCGCCCATGGAGTAGCCTTCGGCGCCGAAGCCGCCCAGGGAGGGATCGGCGACGATGGCGGTGCCGATGGCGCCCACGATGCCGCCCACGCCGTGGATGCCGAACACGTCCAGGCTGTCGTCATACTTGAACATGGGCTTGAGCGAGATCACGGCCCACAGGCAGATCAGGCTGGCAAGGGCACCCAGGATGATGGCGCCCAGCGTGCCCGAAAAGCCGGCCGCCGGCGTGATCGCCACCAGGCCTGCAACGGCACCCGACATGGCACCCAGCGCCGAAGCATGGCCGCGGCTGAGCTTTTCGCCCAGGGCCCAGGCCAGGGCACCCGCCGCCGGAGCGGTGATGGTGTTGAGGAAGGCCTGTGCGGCCGTGCCGTTGGCAGCCAGGGCCGAACCGGCGTTGAAGCCGAACCAGCCCACCCACAGCAGGCACGCGCCGATGAACACGAAGGTCAGGTTGTGCGGGGCGATCGGCTCTTTCATGAAGCCCATGCGCGGCCCCAGGACGATGGCGGCGACCAGCGCTGCCACGCCCGAGTTGATGTGCACCACGGTGCCGCCGGCAAAATCGAGCGCGCCCATGTTGAAGAACAGCCCGCCGCCAGACCACACCATGTGCGCGATGGGCAGGTACGAGAAGGTGAACCAGATCGCCAGGAACAGCATCACGGCACCGAACTTCATGCGTTCGGCAATGCCGCCCACGATGAGGGTGGAGGTGATGCAGGCAAAGGTAAGCTGGAAGCAGATGAACACCAGTTCCGGAATGGTGCCCGACACGGCATCGGGGGTCGCCCCGGCCAGGAACACGCGCGAGAAATCGCCGATGAAGGCCGAGAGCCCGCCTTCGGTGGGCCCCCCGAAGGCCAGCGAATAGCCATAGGCCACCCACAGCAGCGCGATCATGGCAAAGCCGGCGAACACCTGGGTCAGAACCGAGAGGATGTTCTTGGCGCGCACCAGGCCGCCATAGAACAGGGCCAGGCCCGGAATGGTCATCAGGATCACGATGATGGTCGAAACGAACATCCAGGCCGTATCGCCCGTATCGATGGTTGCCACCTCGACCGCTTCGGCGGCGGCCTCGGCAATCGGGGCCGTCTCCTGGGCAAGGGCCGGCAGCACGGCCAGCGTCGTGGCCAGCACCGCGCCTGCCAGCTTGAGGTAAGGTTTCACTGTCATTGTCTCGTCTCCAGTCGGTGCGTTCGCGGCACTCAAAGGGCGGATGCGCCGGTCTCGCCGGTGCGGATGCGGATCACGTGTTCCAAATCGAGCACGAAGATCTTGCCGTCCCCGATGCGGCCCGTCTGGGCGGCTTCGCGGATGGCGGTGGACACGGCGTCGGCCTGGGCGTCGTCGACGGCGATCTCCAGCTTGAGCTTGGGCAAAAAGTGCACGGCATATTCGGTGCCGCGATAGATTTCCGAATGGCCTTTCTGGCGGCCGTAACCCTTCACCTCGGTCACCGTCATGCCATGCACGTCCAGCGAATTGAGCGCCTGACGCACTTCCTCGAGGCGGGAGGGTTTGATGATTGCGGTAATCAGCTTCATGAGAGCCTCTCTTGGCTTCGGGCTAACGATGCCACAACAGACTCAAGCGCCGTGCCACATTGCTGCCACGCTCAAAAGACACGCGTTTTCAGCACCTTGCCGGAGGCAACCAAATCAGGCTTCGCCCAACGCGCCGCACAATGCCCAGATTTTGGGCAAATTAGGTCAGCATTGCACACGTTTTGCCCACGGCTTTCGTGCACTTGGCATGCTGCGTTGCCGACTTGCCAAATCCCCACGCACCCCCGAGATAGAGATCGATAAGGAGCAAGACGCGCCATGACTTTGTCCCGCTATGACGTTGCCATCGTGGGCGCCGGCCCGGTTGGCCTCACCCTGGCCCTGGCGCTGGTGCGCTCCATGCCCGGCATCAGCGTGGCCCTGCTCGACCGCCGCCCGCTCTCGGTGCCGCCCGATCATCGCGCCACAGCGCTCGCCGCCGGGGTCACGCGCATTCTCGAAGCGCTCGACGTCTGGGACCGGCTGTTGCCCGATGCTGCTCCCATCGCGCAGATGAAGATCACCGATTCGGGCCGTGGCGACCTGGCCCGGCCGCTGTTCCTGAGCTTTGTGGGCGATGTGGTGCCCGGCCGCCCCTATGCCCACATGGTGCCCAACACCAAGGTGGCCGCCGCCCTGATCGAAGCGGTGGGGGACCGTCTCACGGTGCTGGCACCCGTTAGCATCACCGGCTTTGCCGCCGGTCCGGCCCAGGCCACCCTGTCGCTGGCCGATGGCACCAGCGTTGCCGCCGCCCTGGTGGTGGCCGCCGACGGCGCCAACTCGGCCTTGCGCACCATGGCGGGCATCGACGTCTTCTCGCACGATTACGGCCAGTCGGGGCTGGTGGCCACCATCGCCCACGAGCTCGATCACGAGCAGACCGCCTATGAGCACTTCCGTCCCGCCGGCCCCTTTGCCAGCCTGCCTCTGCCCGGCCGCCGCTCGTCGCTGGTCTGGACCGAGGCGCGCGCCGATGCCGAGCGCTTCAAGCTCATGGACAAGCCAGCCCAGGAAACGGCCATCGAGGCCGCCATGGGCTCGACCCTGGGTACCGTCACCATCGAGGACAAGCTCCAAGCCTATCCCCTGCGCCTGTTGCTGACCAAGAGCTTCATCGCCCCGCGCCTGGCGCTGGTGGGGGACGCCGCCCACGTGATCCACCCCATTGCCGGCCAGGGGCTCAATCTGGGCCTCAAGGACGTCGCCGCCTTTGCCGAAGTCGTGATCGAGGCCATGCGGCTCGGGCTCGACCATGGCAGCGATCCGGTGCTGGCCGACTATCAGCGCTGGCGCCGGCTCGACACCTCCATGATGGCCATGGTGACCGACGGGCTCAACCGGCTGTTTTCCAACGACATCGCCCCGGTCCGCGCCCTGCGCGACTTCGGCCTGGGGGTGGTGGACCGCCTGCCGCCGGTCAAGTCCGCCCTCATCCGCCAGGCCGCAGCCATCGGCGGGGATGGCCCGCGCCTCACACGCGGCATGCCAATCTAAAACCGATCGGGCGCCGGCGCAAAACCGGGCCCATGCAACTTTCGCGCTGTTGCCTTATTTCAGGGTTAGCACCATCTGAGATCAACGCGCTCCAACAGGGATCGACCGCCCATGCATCGCCGTTCCGTGCTCTTTCTCGCCGCGCTCGCCCCGCTTGCCGCCGTCACGCAGTCCTTTGCCCTCGACCGCGCCCTGACGGACCAGGAGCAGCAGCTGATTGCCCAGATCAACCAGCACAACTCGGCCATCCGCACCATGGCAGGCCGGTTCCTGCAGATCGACACGCAGGGCCAGCGCATCGAAGGCACCTTCTTCCTGGAGCGCCCCAACAAGATCCGTTTCCGCTACAACCCGCCCTCGCGCGAAGAGATCATCTCGGTGGGGCGCGGCTTTTACGTCATCAACCGCCAGGACAAGACCCAGTACGCTTATCCGCAGGACCGTATTCCCCTGCGTCAGTTCCTCGACAGCGAGATCAATTTCTTCAATGCCAACATCGTGGACGTCACCACGGCGGGCGACTACATCTCGCTCACGCTGTCGGACGACACCCCGATCGGGGTCGTGGAAGTGTCGCTGATCTTCGACGTCGCCTCCAAGGAGTTGCGGCAGTGGACGCTGACCGAGCCCAGCGGGGCCGAGCTCACCTTCTCGCTCTATGACGTGCAAAAGGACGTGGAAATCCCGCGTTCCTACTTCTATATCGATCCCACCTATCGCTCGGTCGACCCGGCCGCCTGAGGCCCCCTCTGGACGCCATCTTTGCGCGCGGGCATAAGGCTCGCGCGACAAAGGATGCGTTCATGCCCACGAGCCTTGCCACCTGGAACATCAATTCGGTCCGCCTGCGGCTCGATCTGGTTCTGCGCTTTCTCTCCGAACACGGCCCGGACGTGTTGTGCCTGCAAGAGATCAAGTGCACCAACGACCAGTTCCCGGCCGCGGCCTTTGCCGAGGCGGGCTATCCGCACCAGGCCGTGCACGGACAGAAGGGCTATCACGGCGTCGCCATCCTCTCGCGCCGCCCGCTGACCGAAATCACCAGCCGCGCCTTTTGCGACATTGCCGACAGCCGTCACGTCTCGGCCTTGGTCGATCTGGGCCACGGTCCCATGACCGTGCACAATTTCTACATTCCGGCCGGTGGCGACGAGCCCGATCCGGTGATCAATCCCAAATTCAAGCACAAGCTGGGCTTTCTCGACGAGCTCAACACCTGGTTCAAGGAACCCCATTTCGCCCGCGCCCAGCTGATCTGTGGCGATTTCAACATTGCCCCGCATGAGAACGACGTCTGGAGCCACAAGCAATTGCTCAAGGTGGTCAGCCACACGCCCGTGGAAACTCAGGCCCTCGATGCCCTTTTGACCGGCGGCTCGGGCTGGGTCGATCTGGTGCGCAAGCACGTGCCCTACGACCAGAAGCTCTTCACCTGGTGGTCCTATCGCGGGCGCGACTGGGAAAAGTCCGATCGCGGGCGCCGGCTCGATCACATCTGGGGCACCCCCGACATCGCCGACAAGACGCTCGGGGCCCAGGTGATCAAGCCCGCGCGCGGCTGGAGCGACAAGCCCTCCGACCACGTCCCCGTCATCGTCACGCTGGCCTGACCCGATGCCCAATCCGCTGATCCTTGATACCGATGGCGGCGTCGACGACGCCCAGGCCCTGCTGCTGCTGGTCGCCCACGGCCGCGCGCCCGACCTGATCACCACACTGTTCGGCAATGTCGCGCTCGAGGCGGCCACGGCCAACATCTTGGCCACCCTCGCCGTTCTGGGCCTTAACATTCCCGTCCACATGGGCGCGGCCCGTCCCCTGGTGCAGCCGGTCATCGATGCCCGGCACATTCACGGGCAGGATGGCTTGGGCGGCGCCACCCGCCCGGCGCATGCTCTCACCCCCGCCCCCGGCGATGCCGTCACGGTCCTGCGCGAAGCCTTGCGCAATGCGGCAGCCCAGGGCGGCAAGATCGACATCCTGACCCTGGGGCCGCTGACCAATCTCGCTCTGGCGCTGCGCGCCGAACCCACCATTGTGACGGGCATCGGCCAGCTGACCGTCATGGGCGGCACCAGCCGGGGGCGCGGCAACACCACGCCGGCGGCCGAATTCAACATCTATGCCGACCCCGAAGCCGCCGACATCGTCTTTGGCGAGGCGCTCTCGACCCTCATCGTGCCCTGGGAGCCGTGCGTGGACAGCGCCATCTCCGGCGCCGAGGTCGATGCCATGTTCATGGCCCTGCCCGCAGGCCCGGTGCGCGATTTCTCGCGCGCCCTGGCCGATCACGTGCGCCAGGGCAGTATCGGGCGTAGCGGCATAGACCGGGTGATCCTGCCCGATCCGCTCGCCGCCGCCGTCATCATCGATCCCGGCACCATCACCACGACCACCGCCGCCTCGGTGCAGGTGGCGCTGGCCCCCGGCCTCACGCGCGGCATGACCGTCATCGATCCCTCGGGCCGGCTGGGCACGCCCAGCCTCACCGTGGTCGAGGCCGTCGACACGGCTAAGCTGGCCGCGCTCTACGCTGCCTCCCTGGCGCCGGGCACACGCGGGTAAAGATTCCTGCGGAAGAACCCGTCGCGCTCATTTTTTGCGCTTGCGGGCAATGGGGCGAAAAAATAGGCTCCGCGACTTAGGGAGGCCGTCTCAACCAGCATCCACTGGGGCGCGCCCCTCGATGCAAAGGGAACTCATATGCGTAACGTTCTGGCCACCACCCTGGCCCTGGCGATTTCGGCCGCCGCGCTTTCGGCCGCCCCTGCCCTGGCGCAGGACAAGACCCTCACCATTTCCTGGTGGGGCTTTAACGGCGAAAAGCTCGAAGCCATCGTGCTCGCGCCCTTCCGCGAGATGTGCGGCTGCGAGATCATCTTTGAGACCGGCAACAATGCCGACCGTCTCAACAAGATCCAGATCCGCAACGGCCAGGGCGTCGACGTCGCCTATTTCAGCGACAGCTTCTCCCAGATCGGCATCGAGGCCGGCCTGTTCCAGCCCATCGACCGCGCGCGCCTGCCCAACCTCGAAGGCGCCTACGAGATCGCCAAGGCGCCCCAAGGCGAATTCGGTCCCGCCTACACGCTGGGCCGCGTCGGCATCGTCTATGACAGCGCCAAGGTGACCACGCCCATCACCTCCTGGAACGATCTCTGGCGCGAGGATCTGGCCAGCTCGGTCTCCCTGCCCGGCATCACCACCACGGCCGGCCCGATGGTCGTGCTCAAGGCCGGCGAGCATGCCGGGGCCGATGCCTATGACGACGCCGATGCCGCCTTTGCCGCCATTGAAGAGCTCAAGCCCAATGTGGTGAAGAACTACAATACCGGCTCGGAGATGATCAACCTGTTCTCGACCGGCGAGATCAGCGTGGCCGTGGCGCAGGACTTCACCCTGGCCCAGATCCAGGCCGCCGTTCCCACCGTGGTGTGGGCCGAGCTCGACGAAGGCGCCATCGCCACCGTCAACACCGTGAACATCCCCACCGGTGCCACTGAAGTCGACCTCGCCTACGAGTACATCAACTTCATCCTCTCCCCCGAAATCCAGCAGAAGCTGGCCGAAGAGGGCGTGGACGCTCCGGTCAACATGTCGGTCACCCTCACCCCCGAGCAGGCTTCGCTCTGGACCTACGGGGCCCAGACGATCGAAGGGCTGTCGCGGATCGACTACCAGCGCATGAACGCCGCCAAGGGCGGCTGGATCGACCGCTGGAACGAGATCTTCGGCATGTAAAATCGGTGCGCGCGGGGGGCTCAGGCACCCCGCGCCCCACGCTGGTCCCCCGTTGGGGGGCGGGCGCTGCGTTTGACCCTAGGCAAAACCGCGCGCCTGCGTATAAGACCCGGCAGTCCGCGCCGCGGCCCCGGTCCCCGTCTGCAAAGGCCCTTGTCATTCATGAAACGCTTAGCCGGCTGGAGCCTGGCCTCGCCCGCGACCCTGGTGGTGATCCTGTTCCTGATGGTGCCGGTGGCCGCTACCATCTGGACCACGTTTTCGGCGCCCAACGGTCCGTTCGCCTCTTATGTGGCCTTCTTTTCCAGCGGCTTTCGTCGCACCGTGCTGTGGCGCACCATCCAGGTCTCGGTGCTGACCACCGCCATCTCGCTGGTCCTGGGCTTCCTCACCGCCTATGTGGTGTCGCGCGCGCCCGGCTGGCTCAAATCCATCCTCATCATCGCCGCCGTGTTTCCGCTCCTGACCGGCGTGGTGGTGCGCTCCTTTGCCTGGCTCATCATTTTGGGCAAGAACGGCATTCTTAACGGCTTTCTGGTCAATACGGGCCTCGTGGCTGAACCGCTGACCATGCTCTACACCCAGGGCTCGGTCATCACCGCCATGGTGTATCTCTTCACGCCCCTGATGATCCTGACCCTGGTGGGCGTGCTCGAATCGATCCCCGACGATCTGATCCAGGCCTCCGCCTCGCTCGGCGCCAAACCCTCGGCCACCTTCCTGCAGGTCATCCTGCCGCTCGCCACCCCCGGGCTGATCGTGGGCGCGGTGCTGGTCTTTACCGGCAGCTTTACCTCCTATGCCACGCCCCAGCTTCTGGGTGGAGAGAGCCAGATGGTGATGGGCACGCTGATGTACCAGCAGGCCATGGTCACCTTCGACTGGGTCAGCGCCTCCACCATCGCCGCGATCATGGTGGTCATCACCATCGCCATCGTCCTGGTCATGACGCGCATTGCGCGCCGCCTCAACCCCATGGCCGTCTGATGCCCACCAAGCTCAATCCCGTCCTGATCGGCTGTTCGGTCTTGGTCTACATCTTCCTGGTGGGCCCGCTCATCATTGTGGTGGGCGCCGCCCTCAGCGACACCACCTATCTCACCTTTCCGCCCCAGGGCCTGTCCCTGCGCTGGTTCGAGAACATCTTCGAAATCGCCGCCTTCCGGCGCACCATCATCACCAGCCTGCAGATCGCACTGCTTTCGACCGGCATTGCGCTGCTGATCGGCATTCCGGCGGCCTATGCGCTCAATCGCTACCGCATCCAGCTGCCCGGCTGGCTCTCCACCCTGTTCGTTTTGCCCGTTTTGGTGCCCGAACTGGTGCTGGGCTTTTCGCTGCTCAAATCGGTGGCCATCGGCTTTTCGGCGCCCATCTTCGTCTCGCTGGTCATCGGGCATACGCTTTTGGTTTTGCCCTATGTGGTGCGCGTCATCAGCGCCAGCCTTGCCGCTTTCGACTTTTCGGTCGAAGAGGCGGCCATCAGCCTGGGCAGCCCGCCGCTCAAGACCTTCTTCACCATCGTTCTGCCCAATGTCCGCTCGGGCGTGATCGCGGCCTTCATCCTGGCCTTCATCACCTCGATCAACGACGTCTCGATTTCGATCTTTCTGACCGGTCCGGGCATTTCCACCCTGCCGATCCAGATTCTCGCCCATGTCGAGCAGTTCTTCGATCCCACCATCGCCTCGGTCTCGGTGCTGCTGATGGCCTTGACCGTGGCCGTGATGGCCGTGGTCGAGCGCACGCTGGGCCTGACCTTCCTTGCCAAATAAGGGCTTTGCCGTGACCCAACCGCTTTCGGTCAACTCCATCACCGCCCATTACGGCACCACCAAAGTGCTCGAAGACCTCTCGCTCGACATTGCCGAGGGTGAGCTGGTCTCGCTTTTGGGCGCCAGCGGCTGCGGCAAGACCACCACGCTCCGGCTCATCGCCGGCTTCCTGCAGCCCACCTCCGGCACCATCACCCTGGGTGGCAAGGATCTGACGCGGCTACCCGCCCATGCCCGCGATATCGGCCTGGTGTTCCAGAACTATGCGCTCTTTCCTCATATGAGCGTTGCCGACAATGTCGGCTTCGGGCTCAAGCAGCGCGCGGTCAATGCCGACGAGCGCAAGCGCCGCGTCATGGCCATGCTCGAACGCGTTGGCCTCACCCAGTTCGCCGATCGCTATCCGGCAGCCCTTTCGGGCGGCCAGAAGCAGCGCGTGGCGCTGGCCCGTGCGCTGGTCATCGAGCCCCCGCTCCTGATGTTCGATGAGCCGCTGTCCAATCTCGATGCCAAGCTGCGCGTGGACATGCGGGTGGAAATCCGCCAGCTCCAGCGCGCCAACGGCACCACCTCGGTCTATGTCACCCACGATCAGGAAGAGGCTTTCTCGATCTCGGATCGCGTGGCCATCATGCACCAGGGCCGCATCATGCAGCTCGACACCCCCGAGCGGCTCTACCAGCGCCCCGCCAATGCCTTCGTCGCCCGCTTCGTGGGCTTTGAAAACCTCATTGCCATGCGGGTGGTGGCGCGCGACGGCATCAAGATCACCGCCGAAGCCGCGGGCGGCGTGCGCCTGACCCTCAGTCTCGAACATTACGGCGAGATCCCCGACAGCTTCGTGCTCGCCTGCCGCGCCGACGGCCTGGCCGTCACCGCCGACATGGCCCATGAGGGCATTCCCGCCACTTTGGGCCTGCGCACCTATCTGGGGCGCGCCTATCAGTATCAGTGCGAAACCGCCGCCGGGCATCTGGTCGCCAACGGCCCGCTCACCACGCCGCTCGAGCCGGGCAGCACTGCCAAGCTCGTGCCCGTGCCCGAGCAATGCACCATCCTCAAGCCCGAATGAGCACCACGCTCATCGTCAACGCCATGGTCCTCGTCCTGGACGAGGCCATGACGGTTCACGAACCCGGCTGGGTGGAGCTTGCGGGCGACACCATCGTCGCCACCGGCCCCGGCGCCCCGCCAAAGCGCGACTGCGCCGCCATCGTGGATGCCAGCGGGTGCCTGGTGATGCCCGGCATGGTCAACCCGCACACCCACATGGCCATGTCGGTGTTTCGCGGCCTGGGCGAAGACGTCGACGACCGGCTCTATCGCTATATCTTGCCCATCGAGCGCAAGCTGGTCACCCCCGAAATGGTGCGCGCCGGCACCGCCCTTGCGGCGCTCGAAATGATCCAGGGCGGCGTTACCACCCTGGCCGACATGTATTATTTCGAAACCGTGGTGGGCGAGGTGCTCGACCGCGCCGGCCTGCGTGCCTTGGTCGGCCAGACCCTGGCCGATTTCTCACCCCCCGATCACCGCGACTTCGCCGAGGGCTTCGCCCGCGTCGAGGCCCTGGTCTCCCAGTTTTCCGGCCATCCCCGCATCACCCCGTCCATTGCTCCGCACGCGCCCTATTCCACCGGTCTTGCGGTGATGGAATCCATTGCCCGCTGGTCCGCCGATCACCCCGGCGTGCCCGTCCAGATCCATCTGGCCGAAAGCGATGCCGAAGTGGCCTGGGCGCGCGACACCCATGGCCTGTCCAGCGTCGAGGTCACCCAGCGCGCCGGCCTGCTCAAGCCAGGTCTAATTGCCGCCCACTGCCTGCATCTGAGCGACAACGACATCGCCCTGATGGCTGCCGCGGGCGTTGGGGTGGCGCACAATGCCCGCTCCAACGGCAAGGCCGGGCGCGGCATTGCGCCAATCGAAAAACTGCGCGCCGTCGGCGTTCCGGTCGGCATCGCCACCGACGGCGCCATGAGCGGCAACACGCTGGACCTCTTCTCCCAGTTCGGCCCGGTCTCGATGTTCGCCAAGCTCCTGGGCCGCTCGCGCAAGCCCATGCCCGCCCGCCAGGTCATCCGCATGGCCACCATCGAGGGCGCCCGCGTTTTGGGGCTCGATCACGCCATCGGTTCGCTCGAGCCAGGCAAGCAGGCCGATCTCATCGTTCTGGATCTCTCGGCCCCGCGCCTGCACCCCATCTACGACCCCTATGCCATGCTGGTCTTTGCCGCCATGCCCACCGACGTGCGCCACACCATGGTGGCCGGCACCTGGCTGATGGTTGACCGCCAGGTCCGCTCCCTGGACCCCCAGAAAACCCTCGCCGACGCCCTCCAGATCGCCTCGGGCTTCAGAGCCGAAATTGCCCGCATCGACGCCGGACAGGCTTGAGCCCTTGGCGCCCCTCACCCTGGCCCTCTCCCCGGAGGGGCGAGGGGACGCGCGCTGCACCATCACAAAAAAACCTCACCCACCAGCCCAGCCGCTCCATCACCCCCTGCCCTTCGCCCCTCCGGGGAGAAGGTGCCCCGCAGGGGCGGATGAGGGGCCCAAGCACACCGTCCCCTACGCCCCCAGTTCCGCCGCCACCACCGCCGTCCAATACCGCGCCCCGGTCAAGATCGCCGCATCGTTGAAATCGTAGCGCGAATTGTGGTGCAGCGCCCCGTCCACCGCCGGGCCATTGCCCAGCCACACATAGGCCCCCGGCACTCGCGCGCCGAAAAATGCGAAATCGTCGCCGGCCGTGGAGGGCGGAAAATCGGTCACCACCCGGCGCTCCCCCACCACCGCCCGCGCCGCCTGCAACGCCTTGGCCGTCGCCTCGGCGTGGTTGATCACCGGCGGAATGCGGCGCATGAAGCGATAATCGGCATCAATGCCGAAGCTTGCCGCCACGCCATGGGCCAGTTGCCCGATCTCGGCCTCGAGCTGGTCGCGCACGCCCGCATCATAGGCCCGCGCCGTCCCCCCGATCCGCACCGTGTCGGGAATGACGTTGAGCGCCTTGAAATCCCCCGCCTCCAGCGCACAGGCACTGACCACCGCTGGTTGCAGCGGATCGATGCGGCGCGCCACGATGGTGTGGATCGCCATCAGGAACTGCGCCGCCGCCGTAATGGCATCGCGCCCAAGATGCGGCTTGGCTCCGTGGGTGCCCACCCCTCTAAACACCACCTCCCAGCTATCGGACGAAGCCAGTTGCGGGCCCGTCACCACCGCCATCTCGTCGGGCATCAGCCCGGGCATGTTGTGCAGCCCGTAAACGGCATCGACGGGAAAGCGCTCGAAAAACCCATCATCGAGCATCGCCTTGGCCCCGCCCCGCCCTTCCTCGGCGGGTTGGAACACGAAATGCACCGTGCCCGAGAAGTCCTTGGTGCGCGCCAGGTGCCGGGCTGCGGCCAGCAGCATCACCGTGTGCCCGTCATGGCCGCAGGCATGCATGGTGTTGGGCCGGGTGGACTTATAGGCCAAGCCTTCGCTCGTTTCGGGCATGGCCAGCGCGTCCATGTCGGCGCGCAGCGCAATGGCGCGGCTGCCCTCGCCCACCCGCAGCGTGCCCACCACGCCGGTCTTGCCCAGCCCGCGCGTCACCGCAATGCCGGCCTCTTCGAGCCAATGGGCCACCAGCGCGCTGGTGCGCTCTTCCTCGAACCCCAGTTCGGGATGGGCGTGCAGGTCGCGCCGCAACGCCGTCATCGCTTCGATTTCAAACGGATCGTTGTCCAGCATGGCCATCCCTGCTTATGCTTGCGTCTCGGCCGGTCTTTTCGGCCAACCCTTCCGCTCTGACAAGGCAATCTGAACGCGTGACCATCGCCCCCCACCAGTTCTGGCAGCAGCTCGCGGCTGCCGGCACCTATGATACCGCGCCCGCCGAGGGCTTTGCCGAGGTCTATCCCGCCACCCTGCCCGACGGGCGGCAGGTGCTGCTGCCCATTCGCGTGCTGCCCGGCGGCGAGGACCAGGCCGTGGCCTCGCTCATTTTGAACCAGGCGAGCTTCGTGCTCGAAGATGCACTGGCCGATGCGCTCACCGCCAAGCTCAAGCCTTTTGCCCCGCAAGTGGTCATCGGCGTGCCCACGCTGGGCCTGCCGCTTGCCCATGGCGTGGCGCGTCGGCTGGGCCATCCGCGCATGGTGGCCTTGGGCACCTCGCGCAAGTTCTGGTATCGCGACGAGTTGTCCGAACCGCTGAGCTCGATCACCACGCCCGGCCACTCCAAGCGCATCTATCTCGATCCGCGCATGCTGCCGCTTCTGGAAAACCGCCGCGTGGCGCTGATCGACGACGTTATCAGCACCGGCTCCTCGCTGAGCGCCGTGCTGCGGCTTTTGGCCGGCTGCGGCATCGAGCCCGTGGTCATCGGTTGCGCCATGCTGCAATCGCGCCGCTGGGAAGCGCCCCTCGCCCCCTGGCAGGACCGCATTCTGGGCGTGTTCGCCACCCCGCGCCTGGTGCGGGCGCCTGCCGGCGGCTGGCATCCCGAGGCCCAGGAGGAGGCCTGACGGCCCTCATGCGCATCAACGGCGGTTCGGTTGAGCACACAGCGGAACCAAAGCCTGCTCACCGGCTTGTTGGAACACAACACATCCGGGGCTTTCCTTCATGTCAGACGAGTTCTCTTCCAGCCGCGACGTCACGGCCGGCACTCCCCAGGCGCTGGGCGCCAATTGGGATGGCGAAGGCACCAATTTCGCGCTGTTTTCCGCCCATGCCGATCGGGTGGAACTGTGCCTGTTCGACGCCGAGACCAAGGCCGAGATCGAGCGCATCACCCTGCCCGAATATACCAACGAAGTCTGGCACGGCTATCTGCCCGGGGTCGGCCCCGGCACGCTCTATGGCTATCGCGTCCATGGCCGCTACGCGCCCGAAGAGGGCCACCGCTTCAATCCCAACAAGCTGCTGCTCGATCCTTATGCGCGCGACCTGGTGGGCGACATCGACTGGTCGGCCGCCCAGTTCGGCTACGACACCCAGAGCGAAGACAAGGATCTGAGCTTTTCGGAGCTCGACAGCGCCCCCGGCATGCCCAAGGGCCGCATCATCGACCCCAACGACTACGACTGGCGCGGCGATGCCAAGCCCAACATCCCCTGGGCCCAGACGATTTTCTATGAAACCCACGTCAAGGGTTTCACCCAGCTGCACCCGGCCATCCCCGAGCATCTGCGCGGCACCTTCGAGGGCCTGGGGCAAAAAGCCATCGTCGATTACATCAAGGCCTTGGGCGTCACTTCGGTGGAGCTCCTGCCCATCCACGCTTTCCCCGACGACGATTTCCTGCTCAATCGCGGCCTGCGCAATTTCTGGGGCTACAACACCATGGGGTTCTTTGCCCCGGCCAGCCGCTATTACGGCCCCAACGGCATTGCCGGCTTCCGCGACATGGTGCGCGCCTTCCACGATGCGGGCATCGAGGTCATCCTTGACGTGGTCTACAACCATACCGCCGAAGGCAATGAGATGGGCCCCACCCTCTCGTTCAAGGGCATCGACAATTTCGCCTATTACCGCACCATGCCCGACGAGCCGCGCTACTACATCAACGACACGGGCACCGGCAACACGGTGAACACCTCCCATCCGCGCGTGCTCCAGATGATCACCGACAGCCTGCGCCACTGGGCCGACGAGATGCATATCGACGGTTTCCGCTTCGATCTGGGCACCATTCTGGGCCGCGAGCCGCATGGCTTTGATCAGCGCAGCGGCTTTTTCGACGCCGTGGGCCAGGACCCGACCCTGAGCAAGGTCAAGCTGGTTGGCGAGCCCTGGGATATCGGCCCGGGCGGCTATCAGGTGGGCGGCTTCCCGCCCGGCTGGGCAGAGTGGAACGACAAATATCGCGACACCGTGCGCGAGTTCTGGATCAACAGCGACGACACCGCCCGCGATTTCGCCGCCCGCCTCACCGGTTCGGGCGACGTCTATGACCTGCGCGGCCGTCGGCCCTGGGCCAGCGTCAATTTCATCACCGCCCATGACGGCTTCACCCTGCACGACCTCGTCTCCTACAACGAGAAGCACAACGAGGCGAATGGCGAAGACAATAATGACGGCCACAGCCACAACCGCAGCTACAATTACGGTGTGGAAGGGGAGACCGACGACGCCGAGATCGTGGCCACTCGGGAGCGCCAGAAGCGCAATTTCCTGGCCACGCTCCTGTTCTCGCACGGCACGCCCATGCTCTTGGCCGGCGACGAGTTCAGCCGCACGCAAGGGGGCAACAATAACGGCTATGCCCAGGACAGCGAGATCAGCTGGATCAACTGGGATCTCAACGAGAATGCCCAAAAGCTCCAGGCCTTCGTGTCGCGCGTCATCGACATCCGCCAGGCCCAGCCGCTCCTGCAGCGCGAAAGCTGGCGCGACGGCATGAACGTCACCTGGCTCAATCCGGGCGGCGGCGAACAGACCGACGAGCATTGGCAGGATCCGGGCGCCACCACCCTGGGCGTGCGCCTCTCGCGGCAGGATCTGGAAGGCCAGGACGGGATCTGGTCCGACATCGTGCTGCTGTTCAATCCCCACGAGGGACCAGTGCCGTTCGTTCTGCCCGAGGGGCGGAACTGGACCGTGGTGCTGGACACCTCCGAGCCCGACAAGGAGGACTTTTCGGCCAGTGACAAGGCCGATGCCTTCGAAATGGCGCCCCGTTCGCTGGTGCTGCTGGCTTAGATTCTATCAGGGGCTCCCGGTCATGCCGGGAGCCCTTTCTTACTCACGCATAGCGCGCGGGGCCCAGATCGCTCACCTCGATATCGGGCTTGGTCCCCGAGATCAGGTCGGCGATCACCTTGGCCGAGCCGCAGGCCATGGTCCAGCCCAGCGTGCCGTGGCCCGAATTGACGTAGAGATTGTCGAGCTTGCTCGGCCCCACGATCGGCGTGCTGTCGGGCGTCATCGGCCGCATGCCGGTCCAGAACGAGGCCGTGCCCTTGCCCGCCCCCGCAAACAGATCGCCCAGCACGTGCTCGAGCGTTTCGCGCCGCGCCGGGGCGCGGTCGAGATTGTAGCCCGAAAGTTCGGCCATGCCGCCCACCCGGATACGCGAGCCCAGCCTGGTGATCGCCACCTTGTAGGTCTCGTCCAGAATGGTCGACACGGGCGCCTTGGCCTCCTGGGCAATCGGCACGGTGATGGAATAGCCCTTGACCGGATAGATCGGCAGGTCGAGCCCGATGGTACGCCCGATCACGCTGGAAAAACTGCCCATGGCCAGAACGTAGCGATCGCCCGTCACCAGCCCGCCGCTGGTGGCCACCCCGGTCACCGCGCCCTTGTCGGTCACGATGCCATCGATGGTGGTGTTGAAACGGAACTCCACCCCCAGCCCCTTGGCCATTTCGGTCAGGCGCGTGGTGAATAGAAAGCAGTCCCCGGTCTCGTCGCCCGGCAATCGCAGCCCGCCCGCCAGCTTGTCGCGCGCCCCGGCCAGGCCCGGCTCGGCCCTTACGCAGCCTTCGGCATCGAGCATCTCAAAAGCCACGCCGTAATCGCGCAGCACCGCGATGTCGCTCTGGGCATGGTCCACCTGCACCTGCTTGCGAAACACCTGCAGCGTGCCCTGCATGCGCTCGTCATAGGCAATGCCGGTATCGGCGCGCAGCGCCTTGAGCACGTCGCGGCTATATTCGGCAATGCGCACCATGCGTGCCTTGTTGGTCGCGTAGCGGCCAGGCGTGCAATTGGCCAGCATCTGGAGCACCCAGGCCGCCATGGCCGGATCGGGCCGGGGCCTGATGATCAGCGGGGCGTGCGTGGCCAGAAGCCAGCGCATGGCCTTGAGCGGCACGCCGGGCGCCGCCCAGGGCGAGGCATAGCCGGGCGAGATTTCGCCCGCATTGGCAAAGCTGGTTTCCAGCGCCGGCCCCGCCTGGCGGTCGAGCACCACCACCTCGTGTCCGGCCTTGGCCAGAAAATAGGCCGAGGTCACCCCGATGACGCCACTGCCCAGAATGACGATCTTCACGCCATTGCTCCCTTATACCCGATAGCTGCGTTCATAGCGCCGACTCAGGCTGGTCAGCATCTCATAGCCGATGGTGCCTGCCGCCCGTGCCACCCCATCAACGCTCTGACCGGGTCCGAACAGGGCAACGAAGTCGCCTTCGACCAGATCGGTTACGTCCAGGCCCGAGATATCGACCATGACACTATCCATCGAAACCCGTCCCACGATGGGCAGGCGCGTTGCACCCCAAAAGGCCGCCCCGGTGTTGGACAGGCTCCGCGGCCAGCCATCGGCATAGCCGACACCCAGCGTCGCCAGCCGCATCGGGCCGGTGCTGATGGCGCTGTGGCCATAGCCGATCCCGGCGCCCGCTTCGATTTCCCGGATCTGGCACACCCGCCCCCAAAGCGCGGCCACCGGTTCCACCTTCACGGCGCGCGGTCCGGTTTGAAGCCCATAGAGCCCGGCACCCGGCCGCACCAGATCGAAGTGATAGGCGGGCCCCAGCCCGATCCCGGCCGTATTGCTCAAGGACAGCGGCACCGGGCCGAACCGCCCCGCCAGCGCCCGAAACGCTGCGAGCTGGGCGCCATTGGCCGCATGGTCGGGCTCGTCGGCCGCCGCCAGATGGCTCATTACCAAGACCAGCTCCATGGCCGCGAGCAGGCTGGGTTCGGCCAGCAAGACCTCCACTTCGGCCGTGCCGAGCCCCAGTCGCGACATGCCGCTATCGAGCTGGATCACGGCAGGCAGGCGCCCGCCTGTCTTCTGGCACAACGCCGCCCAGGCCTTGATCTGGGTGAAGCTGTTGAGCACCGGCACCAGCCCTGCCTCGGCGCAGCGCGCTTCGCTGCCCGGCGGCAAGCCGTTCAGCACATAGATGCGCGCACCGGGTACCGCCGAACGAAGCGCCAGCCCCTCGTCGAGCAGCGCGACGAAAAATTCCGTGCAACCGGCATCGGCCAGAACCGGCGCCACTTGCATGGCGCCCAGCCCATAGGCATCGGCCTTGACCACTCCGGCACATCGAGCGCCCGGTGCAGCCGCCGCCAGCGCCCGATAATTGCGCGCAATCGCGCCCAGATCGATGCTCAGCCGACCATAGGCCAGGCTCTCGGACATGGGCTCTTCATGGGTTGGCGGCGACATCGGGCAGTGCTCCCTCAGGACTGCGCTTTGCCAGCTATCATCGGCAAGATTTGCTCGATTTTCCTGCCGATCCTTGCAGCTTCGTGCCATTCGTGCTGCCATGGGGCGAACAATCGTGCAGGGAACGCAATTTCATGCAGCTGGACGCTCTGGACCGCCGCATCATCCGCCTGTTGCGGGCCGATGGCCGCATGAGCAACGCCAAGCTGGCCGAGGCCGTGGGCCTCTCCCCCTCGGCCTGCCTGCGCCGCCTCAAGGCGCTCGAACAGTCGGGCACCATTCGCGGCTATACCGCGCTGGTCGACGAAGGCGTCTTGGAAACCGGGCCGATCATCATCATCCAGCTCTCGCTGGAGCGCCAGACCGAGGAGTTCATGCGCCGCTTCGAAACGGCAGTGCGCAAATGCGCCGAGGTCAAGGAATGCTATCTGATGACCGGCATGAACGACTATCTGTTGCGCGTGCAGGCCGCCAGCATGGCCGATTACGAGCGCATCCATTCCGACGTGCTCTCGCGCCTGCCCGGTGTCTCGCGCATCCAGTCCAGCTTTGCCATCCGCAACGTCATCCTGCCCCAGGGCCGGAGCGTGTGAGCCCCCGGCCCCGCGCAGGCGTATTATTTGCTGTCGAGCCAGGCCCGCATCTGCGCCAGCTCGGCCTCCTGGGCCGCAATGATCTTTTGCGCCATCTCGCGTGCGAACGGATCGCTGCCGAATTCAAGCTGCACCTTGGCCATGTCGATCGCCCCCTGGTGGTGGGGGATCATGCCGCAGACGAACGCCACGTCCAGATCGGTGGCCGTCATCCCCGCCATCATGTCCTCGTGCATCGGCGCCATGGTGGCCATCAGCGCCTGATGCCCGGCGTCCATCGGGCCGCCATGATCCATGCCCGCGCTGCTCGCTGGGGGCACCGTCGCATTTTCAAGGCAGATGGCCGGCAGCGCCGTGTCTGGCGCGGCAGGGGCGCCATGCCCGGCATGGCCGGTCTGGGCCAAGGCGGGGCCGGCAAGCATCGCCAGCGGCAATAACATCAAGGCAAAGCGCATCTTGGAACTCCTGAAGGGTCTTGCCGGCCCGATACGGCCGGCAAGACCCAGGCTGCACCTTGCCATGGTGGCAGGGTCAAGCCCTGTCTCAGTCGTTCCAGCGCGGCAGCGCCAGGATGGCCTCGCGGTCGAGCGTCGTCACCAGCCGGTTGTTCTCCAGCGTCACCTGATCGAGCCCGATGACGAAGTCGTCGTCATCGCCGGCCACTTCATAGGCATCCTCGGGCTCGATCGACAGCGCCAGCACGGCCCCGGCGCCATCGCCCAGAACCTCTTCGACTTCACCGATCTTGGTGCCCTGGGCATCGAACAGGTCCAGATCCTCGATGGCATCCACGCTCAGTGCGAGGCCGGGCACCATCATGGCGTCGTCTTCGATTTCCATCCACTGCGGCGCGGCGGTCTGGGCCAGGGCGGCGGGAGCAAGGGTGAGCGCTGCAAGCGCGGCAAGGGCAAGGGTCTTCATGGGTTGGGTCTCCTGATGATGGAGCACCAACGACAAGCGGCGCCGGAGAGTTCCAATGGCCAAAAGCCAGATTTGTCAGGCACTTGGCCTGACATTTCATCAAACCTGCCAGTCCTGGTCCTGCGTGAGCACCACGATCTGGTCGCCGGGGATGAATTCGAGCTGCTGGGTCTTGCGCGGGTTGAGCAGCAATTGTCCCGCCTCGGGCCGCCCGCCGCCGCGCCGCTTGATGCCGATGGCCACTTCCCCGCGCTGTCGCGCCGCATCCACCAGCGTATAGAAATTGAGCGGCGCCTCGATGGCCACGTAATGCTCGATGGGCTTGAAGGCGATGTCCACGCCCTGGCGCGCCAGCATCTGGCTGGCTACCCGCATTTCGCCCTGGTCGCGCAGCTGGGCGGCCAGCATGGTGGCCACCAGCGTATCGTCCACCCCGCTGTCGCACAGGCCCGCGCCCATGGCCAAGTCGAGCCGGTCCCGGCCTGCAAACCCGGCCAGCACCGGCATGGCCAGCCGCCGCTCGCGCGCAATCTGGCTGACCATCGTCAGCGTTTGCAGCGCCTGCCGATCCCCATCCGGCCCGCCCTGGGCCAGCACCAGCACCCGGTCGAACCGCGCCAGGTCCAGTTCGGCCAGCACCTGCCGGTCGGTGATGTCCACATGGCCATATTCGACGCGCAGATTGTCGCCGTAGACGGTCAGCGCCGCGATGGCCTCGTCCAGACCCGGCGCGTCGGCAGCCAGGGTCAGCACGGAGTCGGGCGCTACATGGCGCGAAAATTCGGCCACCAGGCGTGGCACGCGCGCGTGCCAGCCCAGGACCAGCACCGTCTGGGCCGGTCGATGGCGCGGAATGGGCGCGCGCATCACCATCTGGTCCACCGCGATATTGCCCGTGGCAATGGCAATGTCCTGCGGGCGCGCCGCCAGAAACACCGCCCGCATTTGCGGGGCGATCACCAGATCGGGCGGCAGCGCCAGGCCGATCCGCCCCATCTCGTCACACAGCCCGATCAGCGTGGCGGTCTCGAACGCCATCATGGCGTCCCCGAAGCTGTTGCCGGCCAGTTGCGGCTGCGCCAGCAGGTGCATGCCCAGCCCCCGGCCGGCCAGCAGCCGCCGATGCAGCTGCGCCATGCCCGGATAGGCCAGTTCGTGCGCCAGAACCCGCGCCAGCAGGTCCTCGCCCTCCACCACGCGCAGGTCGGCATCGAGCCCCGAAAGCGTCGCCGTCGCCCCCGGCCCGGCCGCCTGAGCCGCCATGCGCAGCCGGGCATTGACCTGGCCCAGCGCCAGCGCCCCGCCCAGCACCGCCGCGTCGGCTGCCTCGCCCCGCGGGGCCAGCAGCACCGCGCCCGCGGCTTGGGCCGCGCCAAAACGGGCCAGCAAGGCCGGATCGTCGGGGGTGCCATGGCGCAAAAGCACCCGCCCTTGCTCGAGAGCCGAAAGCTTGCCGATCTCGGCATCCGCTGCCGCCTCGGGCGGGGCGATCACCACCAGCGCGCGCCCCGGCCCGCTGGCCAGCAGGTCACACACCAGCGCCTTGCCCGTATCGTTCCAACCCAGCACCAGCACGTGGTCCTTGCCCAGGATCGGGCCGGTCCGGGCATCGTGACGCAAGAGGCGCGCGGTCAGTATCGCGGCCAGGGCCGCCCCGATGCCCAACAGCACCACGATCAGCGCGCCGCGCCACAGCCAGGTCTGCCAGCCCGGCGTGCCATCCAGGCTCTGGCCCAGCGCCATGGCCAGGCCCAGCATGGCGACCACGCCGCCCGCGATCAGCCCCACCGCTCTCCAGCCTGAGGCGCGCGCCAGCCGCTCCAGCGCGCCCGCCAGCCTGGCGCGCACGAGATCGAGGCGCGGCGTGCCGCGTTTGCGCGCCCGGCTGGGTGGTTTCAACTGCTTGGCTCCGCTGCGCACTGCATCATCGAACTTGTTGCATTGTCGGGCAATCGATGAGAACCCCTGTCTCGGGTGCCATGCTTTGGGCATGCCGACCAGATCAAAGCGTGTGCTTTGCGTAACAGCCCGGTCAAATTACGCATTTCTGCCACAGAGTCGCCTTGGTTCAGACCTAGGGCGGCCAGCATAAGCTCGCTAAAGTTGAGCTTGAGTGAAAATTTCTCGGAGCCAAAGGCCCTATGCTGCCAGCGCCAGCCAAAACCGTCGTGTCTTTTGCCGCGTTTGCGATGCTGCTGCTGGCCCTGGCCGGATGCTCGCCGGCCCAGTTGCAGGCCCTGGCCTTTGCCGAACCCACCGCGCCTACCCCGGCGGTGCGGCCCCAGGTGGTGGCGGCCAATCTGGGCCCGGTGTCGCCCCAGCGCGGCCCGCGCGAGGACATCAACCGCCTGATCGCCGAATATGCGGCCCGCTACGACATTCCCGCCGATCTGGTGCATGCCGTGGTCAAGCGCGAGAGCAGCTATAATCCGGCCGCCCGCAACGGCCCTTATTACGGGCTGATGCAGATCAGCTATCCCACCGCCCGCACCATGGGCTATCGCGGCGAGCCCTCGGGCCTGCTCGATGCGCGTACCAACCTCAACTATGCGGTCAAATACCTGGCCGGCGCCTACATGGTGGGCGACAACAATCACGGCCGCGCCATGCGGCTCTATGCCAGCGGCTATTATTACGATGCCAAGCGCAAGGGCCTGCTCGAGGAAGTTGGGCTGCGCTGATCTTGGGCGCCGCTGCGGCCCGGTGATGCTATAGGCGGGATCGGAAGTTTCCCTTACCGCGTTGCATCGCCATGACCCGCCACCAACCGTCCCTCCGCCACGCCGATCTAGGCGAAGCCTTTTTCGATAAGGTCCGCCCCGCCAGTTTCCCCCAGCACGTCCTGCGCTATCGCAATCGGCGCTGGGCCGAACGCGTCGGGCTCGATGGGCTGAGCGATGCCGAGTGGATCACCTATTTCGGACGCTTCGAGCCTTTGCCGGGCAGCTTCCCCCAGCCTTTGGCGCTGCGCTATCACGGCCACCAGTTCCGCAGCTACAATCCCGATCTGGGCGATGGGCGCGGCTTTCTGTTTGCCCAGTTGCATGATCTGCAAGACGACCGCCTGCTCGATCTGGCCACCAAGGGCTCGGGCCGCACCCCCTGGTCGCGCGGCGGCGACGGGCGCCTCACCCTCAAGGGTGGCGTGCGCGAAATCCTGGCGACATCCATGCTCGAAGCGCTGGGCGTCGACACCTCCAAATCCTTCTCCCTGGTCGAGACCGGCGAAGACCTGGTGCGCGGCGACGAACCCTCGCCTACCCGCTCGAGCGTTCTGGTGCGCCTCAGCCACTCCCACATTCGCATCGGCACCTTCCAGCGCCTGGCGTTTCTCGAGGAAACCGACAATCTCAGGCGCCTGGTCGATCACACCATCGCCACCTATCGCCCCGCGCTCTGGGTCGAAGATCCCGCCGCCCGCACCGCCGCCTTGCTGGAAGATGCCGCCCTCTCGGTCGCCCGCACCGGCGCGCAGTGGATCGCGGCGGGGTTCGTGCATGGCGTGCTCAACACCGACAACATCAACATTACCGGCGAAAGCTTCGATTACGGCCCCTGGCGCTTCCTGCCCCATTACGATCCTGGCTTCACCGCTGCCTATTTCGATGAATCGGGGCTCTATGCCTTTGGCCGCCAGCCCGATGCCCTGGCCTGGAACCTCACCCGGCTGGCCGAGTGTCTGGTGCCCTTGGCTGAAATCGATGCCCTGGAAGCAGCGCTGAACCGCTTCTGGCCCGCTTTCCGCATCGAACTGGCGCACGCCATGCTGGCCCGCCTGGGCCTTACCCCCATCGATGAAGAGACCGACAATCGCTTCGTCACCGCGCTATTTGAGTTCCTCAGCGCGTCGCAGGCGCCTTATGAGCAGTTCTTCTTCGATTGGCGCGGCGGCGCGCTCAGCGCTGCACGCGCCGCCAGCAGCCCCGCGCAGGCCTTTTATCTGCACCCCAGCTTCGAAGCCTTGGCCAACCTGCTCGAGGCCTACCTTCCTAGCCCAGGGGTCAATCTCGACCACCCCTATTTTGCCCGCACCACCCCGCGCACCATGCTGATCGAAGACGTCGAAGCTCTCTGGGCCCCCATCGCCGAACACGACGACTGGTCCGCCTTTACCGCGGTGCTGGCCGAGATCGAACAGATGCGTCAGGCCTATGCGGGGGCCACCCCCACCTAACCTCCCCCTGGAAGGGGGAGGAACCGCGCCGTGCCTGAGGCCGCCTCCGATCTCACCCCCCTTCCAGGGGGAGGCCGGGTGGGGGTCCTCTTGGTCCAAGCCCCCAATCTCACAGTCGTCACCTCCCCCGTCCCGGGGGAGGATCAAGGTGGGGGCAAGCCAAGCGCACCCTGCCTGTGACAACACCCCCACCCCCGCCCTCCCCCTTCCAGGGGGAGGAGGCGAGCGTTGAGAGCGGTGTGCCACGGTCTCCGCCTAGTAGGCTGCGTGATGTGCATGCAGCCGGGCCCCTCGCGGGCTCAAGCTCCCAATCCCCGCAGTCGTCACCTCCCCCGTTCCGGGGGAGGATCAAGGTGGGGGTCTTCCCTCCCCAACCCCCTACCCCACCAGCCCCCCGACCGGCCTCACCCCCAGGCTGTCAGGAAAGATCTCGGTCGCCAGCACCCGTTCTGACAGGCCCAGATGGTCGCGCAGCACGCCCTTGAGCACGGCGCGGAGATCGGTGGTAGGAGCCAGGTCGCGGTCCTCGTGCAATTGGCTGGGCTTGAGCCCCGGCCAATCGGCCAACACCCGCCCGCCCTTGACGCCACCGCCCAACAGGAACGCGGTGGTGGCCGTGCCGTGGTCGGTGCCTTCATTGCCATTGGCGCGTGCCGTGCGCCCGAATTCGGTCATCACCGCGATCACCGTATCGTCCCACACCGGCGCCATTTCCTGCGCCAGGGCGCTCAGCGCCCCGTCCAGCGCACCCAGCAGGCCGGCCAGCCGGCCGCTTTCGGGGCCTTCGTTGATGTGGGTGTCCCAGCCGTCATAGCTCAGCGCGGCGATGCGCGGCCCGTCCTCGGCCACCAGCAGCTTGCCCGAGCCGCGCGCCACTTCGGCAAAGGCGGCTGCCAGCCCGCCGGGCCGGTTGCGTGCCGCCTCGCCCACCGCCAGGGCATCGAGATCGACGCCCGCCAGCAACACCCGCGCCAGTTCGGGATCGGCCTCGCCATAAAGGCCCAGCAGCCGGCTCATGGTGTCGGCGCTGGCCGGGCGCAGTGTAGGCGGCGTCCAGGTCAGGGTCGGCGCCGCCCCGCGCAGGATCAGCGGCACGGTGGGCGTGGCCGCCAACCCCGAAATGGGCCGCACGCGCTCGCCCTGCGGCAAGGCCTGGGTCACCCGGTTGAGCCAGCCGCTATCGCTGGCCTTGGGCCCGGCCATGCCGCTTTCGAGCACGTCCTGCCCATCGAAATGGGAGCGTTCGCGATAGGGGCTGGCCGCCGCGTGCACGATCAGGGCCTGGCCCTTGCCATAAAGCGCATGCAGGCCCGGCATGGCATCGTTGAGCGCAAAGAACCCATCGAGCGGCAGGCCCTGTTCGCGCCCGCCCGCCCCGATGGCCAGTTCGCCGCGCAGGGCGGCATAGTCGGGGTCCCCCACCGGGGGCACCACCGCCAGCCCGTCCATCGCCCCGCGCAGGATGACCACCACCAGGCGCGGATCGGCCGAGCCGGCAAAGGCCGCGCGCGGCAAGCCGGCCCAGGCGATGAAGGCCCCGGCACCGGCCAGAAACACCCGCCGGCTGGGACAGAACAGTCCGTCATGGAGTTCGGCGTTCGCCATCGCTCATCTCCTCAAAAATTGCGGGCTCATCAGTAGCAGCACCAGCCCCTGGGCCGGGGATTCGGCCCGCTCGATCGCCTGGCGCGTAGCGGGCGCCAGCGCCGGGCCAAACAGCGCCTCGGCCAGCCGGCGCGGATCGTCCACCTGCGCCTCCTGGGCCAGCAGATCGGCCACCTCCACCCGCGTGGTCATGGCATCGGGCGCCAGCCAGGTGGCGGCGGTGTCGGCAAAGCCGTTGGGCGCGGGCGGGTTCCAGATCGGCTGGCCCAGCGTTTGCAGCGCCCGGCTCACCAGTTGCGGCTTGGCCTTGAAGTCCAGCGCCCGGATCGCGGCCCACACGAAGTCCTGCGGCGTGCGGAACTTTCCCAGGGGCGTGCTCCAGGCCAGAGGATGGGCCACCAGTGCCCGGCTCACCGCGCCCAGATCGCCGTCGGTTTGCACAAACACCTGCGCCAGCGCCGCGACCAGCTCGGGCGGCGGCGTATCGGCGACGAAATGGGTGGCCAGCTTGGTGGCGATGTGGCGGGCCGTCATCGGGCTATGGGCCAACGCGGCCAGCACCGCCTCGCCCTGCTCCACGCCCTCCTGGGCATAGGCCACGCCCAGAACGGTCTGTGGCCCCGGCTCATGGGCCTGGGCGCGAAAGAAGAACCGGCCCTGGCGGCGTGCCCGTTCGCGGCCCGCGCCATAGCCCCAGCCGGTCAACACCTTGGCCAAGGCCGTCACGTCGGCTTGGCTATAGCCGCCATCCACGCCCAGCGTGTGCAATTCGAGCAGTTCGCGCGCGTGGTTCTCGTTGAGCCCCGCTTCGCGATTGTGCCCGGCGCGCGAATTGGGGCCCACCGAACGGGCATTGTTGAGATAGACCAGCATGGCTGGGTGCTTGGTGGCCGCCCCCAGGAGGTCGGCGAACCGCCCCAGCACATGGGGCCGGATCGCCTCGCGCTCGAAGGCGCCCGCCAGCGTGCGCACCGGCCCGGCCGCATCGGCCTCGATGGCAAAGTGGTTGGACCAGAACCCCACCAGCCGCTCAACCAGGCCCAGTTCCGCCGCGCCGATCTTGTTGAGCTTGGCGCCCAGCTCGGCCCGCAGCACGCTGGCGGGTGCGCCCTGCCGCATCTCGTCCATGCCGGCCGTGCCCGCCTGGCGTGCCGCGCGGCGGCGGCGCTGAAAGGTCTGGTACTCGGCCAGAAGCTCGGGCGTCGTGCCCAAAGCCGGGCGGCGCAGCAAGGCGGCCCGGGGGTCGTCGAGTTCGGCCAATAGCGCGGCGCGCGGATCGGCTTTGAGCCCGCCGATCCCCTCCGCCCTGGCGCCCAGGCCGAAGCGGTTGAAGGCAATCAGTGCATCCTGGCTCATGGCCATGCCCTTTCGCGCTGGCGGCAGCCACGGCTGCCGGGGCGGCAAAGCAAGCGCCCACAAAGCGCTCAAACTGTGGTGGCAACCTTACCGATGGGTAAGCTCAAGCCTTTAGTCGCGCGCCGGCTCCCGATAGACTAGACTGCGCCCCGATCCCCAATCTGGACGTTTTGAATGCATTTGCTGCTCGTTGATGGCTCGGCCTATATTTTCCGCGCCTTTCATGCCCTGCCCCAGCTCAATCGCAAGTCAGACGGGTTGCCCGTGGGCTGCGTGCAGGGCTTTTGCAACATGCTGTTCAAGCTCACCGAAGATCTCAAGGGCGAGGACGAGCCCACCCACATGGCGGTGATCTTCGATCACTCGGGCAAGACCTTCCGCGACCATCTCTACACCGATTACAAGGCGCACCGCCCGCCCGCGCCCGAAGAGCTGGTGCCCCAGTTTCCGCTCACCCGCGCTGCCACCCGCGCCTTCAACATCCCGTCCATCGAAATGGAAGGCTGGGAGGCCGACGACATTATCGCCACCTATGCCTGCCAGGCCCGCAAGGCCGGCGGCAAGGTCACCATCGTGTCCTCCGACAAGGATCTGATGCAGCTGGTCGAGCCCGACGGCTCCATCCGCCTGCTCGACACCATCCCCCGCCCCGGCCAGCCGCCCCTGCGCTGGATCGGCGTGGAGGAGGTGTTCTCCAAATTCGGCGTCACCCCCGACAAGGTGATCGACGTGCAGGCCCTGTGCGGGGACAGCGTCGACAACGTGCCCGGCGTGCCCGGCATCGGGGTCAAGACCGCCGCCGAACTGATCAACACCTATGGCGATCTCGAAACACTGCTCGCCCGCGCCGGCGAGATCAAGCAGCCCTCGCGCCGTCAAAAGCTGATCGACAATGCCGAGCTGGCGCGCATTTCCAAGCAGCTGGTCACCCTCTCCCAGGCGGTGCCGGTGGAGCTCGAGCTCTCGGCCCTCTCACGCCAGCCCATCGAGCCGGGCCTGCTGTTCCCCTTCCTCAAGGCGATGGAATTTGCCACCATCACCAAGCGCCTGGCCGGCAAGCTCGATGCCGATCCGGACGCCTTCGACCCCGATCCGGCGCTGGCCGCCAAGGGCACCGCCACGGTGGGTTTCAACAACGAGGCCCGCGCCGAAGCCCGCGCCGCCCGCCAGCAAGCCGCCGGCCGCGCCCAGGCGCCCGCCGTGGCCCATGCGGCGGCCATGCACGCCAAGGCCCGCGCCGTGCCCTTCGATCCGGCCAATTACGAGATCATCACCGATGCGCCTGCGCTCCAGCGCTGGCTCGATGCCATCGTGATGACAGGCTACGTGGCCACCGACACCGAAACCACCGGGCTCGACAACCAGACCGCCGATCTGGTCGGCATCTCCTTTTCCATTGCGCCCGGCACCGGCGCCTATCTGCCCCTCGGCCACACCAATGGCGAGGGCGACATGTTCGGCGGCGGCGGCCTGCTGGAGGGGCAGATGGACATGCGCGAGGCCCTGGCCATGGTCCGCCCCATCTTTGCCGATCCTTCGATCCTGAAAATCTTCCACAACGCCAAATACGACGTGGGGCTGCTCGCCCGCTACGACGTGCCGGTCAACGCCATCGACGATACGCTGGTGCTGAGCTACGTGCTCGATGGCCCCCAGTTCAACACCATGGCCGAACTCTCCGAGCACTGGCTGGGCTTTTCGGGCATTCCCATCAAGGATCTGATCGGCTCGGGCAAGGCGCAAAAGACCTTCGCCCAGGTGCCCATTGCCGATGCCGCGCGCTATGGCGCCGAAGATGCCGACATCACCATCCGCCTCTGGCAGGCGCTCAAGCCCCGGCTCGTGGCCGAGAACATGACCGCGCTCTACGAGGTCATCGACCGCCCGCTGATTCCCGTGCTCGCCCGCATGGAAGGGCGCGGCATCACCATCGATCGCGCCATCCTGTCCAGGCTTTCGGGCCAATTCGCCCAGCGCGCCGCCGCCTTCGAGGCCGAAGCCCATGCCCTGGCCGGGCAGAGCTTCAATCTGGGCTCACCCAAGCAACTGGGCGAAATCCTCTTTGACAAGATGGGGCTCGAAGGGGGCACCAAGACCAAGACCGGCGCCTGGTCCACCGGGGCCGACGTGCTCGAGGATTTGGCCGCCAAGGGCGTGCCGCTGGCGCGCACGGTGGTCGATTGGCGCCAGCTCACCAAGCTCATGGGCACCTATACCGATGCCCTGCCCTCCTACATCAACCAGCGCACGGGCCGCGTGCACACCACCTATTCGCAGCATTCGGTGCTGACCGGGCGGCTCTCGTCCAACGATCCGAACCTGCAGAACATTCCGGTGCGCACCGAAGACGGGCGCAAGATCCGCTCGGCCTTCGTGGCCACGCCCGGCCACAAGCTGATTTCGGCCGATTACAGCCAGATCGAATTGCGCATCCTGGCCCATATCGCCGACATCCAGGCCCTCAAGGATGCCTTCGAGGAAGGGCTCGACATTCACGCCATGACGGCGTCCGAAATGTTCAAGGTGCCGATCGCGGGCATGCCGTCCGAAGTGCGCCGCCGCGCCAAGGCGATCAATTTCGGCATCATCTACGGCATTTCGTCCTTCGGGCTGGCCAACCAGCTGGGCATTGGCCGCACCGAGGCGGGGGACTACATCAAGACCTATTTCGAGCGCTTCCCCGGCATTCGCGACTACATGGAAGTGCAAAAGCGCCAGGTGAAACAGGATGGCTTCGTCACCACCATTTTCGGGCGCAAGATCAACTTTCCCAACGCCAATTCGAAAAACCCCTCCGAACGGGCCTTCGTGGAACGCGCCTCGATCAACGCCCCCATCCAGGGCTCGGCCGCCGACATCATCCGCCGCGCCATGATCCGCATGGAACAGGTTCTGGCCACCGGTGCCGTGCCGGCCCAGATGCTGCTGCAGGTGCATGACGAATTGATCTTCGAAGTCCCCGACGACGCCGTCAACGCCGCCCTGCCGCTTATCACCGCCACCATGATCGACGCCCCCGCCCCCGCCGTGCGCCTCACGGTCCCTCTACAGGTGGATGCGCATGCGGCGGAGAACTGGGACGAGGCGCATTAAGGAAGACCGAAGACTATGACTTGCATAGAGGATCTGTAGGCCATTAGCTGCTTATTGACAGCCAAAAGTTCACGCTCAAGATCTTCATACCTTGGGAACGATTTCTGTATAGACTGGGGATCAATTATTTGATCCACTCCAGTTTTTTTGTCTATATCGTCTATTCGCCGGTCATACCAGTGCCGGTAGCGCGCTTGCCACTTCGTCAAATGCGGCCTCAATCCATTATTCAACACGTCAATAGATAACTGAACTATTGTCTGCGTGCTCTTTCCCCGAATTTTTGTTACAGAAACAGTTTTTATCAACTCCCTAGTGACCGAAAAGTAGTTGTACCAAGAATCATATATTTCTACTATAACGTCATCTTCTAGATCAATTGGAAGTCCAATTTTTCGTGTGCTAAGCTCTACCCAAATAGCGTAGGCGACCTGACGATCAGTGAGGTTGGGGCGAAGCAGTATCTTGTTCCCACCTACTCCTATTTCCGCTTGGTCTATGCTCATTTCGCCGCCCCTTGGCACATGAGGAAATATTTTTAATATAACATATAAAGTCAATAAAACTACGACCAAGAATGCCGCAGGCCCAACTTCAAGCACTATAGAAAAGCTACTACTATTCCAAGATAACGAGAATATATCAATATTATCTGCATTCTCTAATACCTTCTGCGAAAGTCCACCATCCATATCTTCTATCACCTGCGCAGCCCCCGCCCATTCCTCCTTCGCATATCGGTACTGAAATCATACTCACACCGATCTCTGTCTCTGTGTGCCAGTGAAATTGCCAGGCTAATGTTATCTGGAGAAAGATAGATTTTCCTCCAGGGTATAACAGAGATAAATGAGTTAGGCGCACTGAGGTTGTCAATCATCCTATTAGAGAAGTACGGATATCGAGCTTCAAACTGGGTCCGATTTAATGCTACCCACTCCGAAATATCCGAGTGAATATGGTCTTTCTCTTCGCGCCCATGGGGCGCCACCACATACTCTATCCCAGTTTCAGGCAGTGGCACCAATACGATGCCAGACTTGGCATAGCGAGGGCTATCCCGCATGCTAGAATATAACTCCCAGTCTACATGCTTTCTAAATCTTGTCTCCAATCCGACCAAAACTATGGTGACGGTTGTGTCTCTCAAATAGCTATCGCGGACTCTCACGCGTATCTGCTCATCTGTCAAAAATGTGTCGTCTATGTCTCCTGAATTGACCGAGCAATCGTCGAATATGTTGAACTGATTATTCAGATATACTAGATGATCTTTCGCCCACTGGTCATTTGCGTGATGATAGCTAATAAATACTTTAGTTCTCACTGAATATAGCCTTGAATTGCAGTTTTTATCACTTCGCGCAACAGAAATATATCCTCGACTTGACCAATGTCATGCCGAGCAGGCTCCTTGTCCGCGCCAAAGATGGTGACGAACTTGCTCTTGCCGTTGAAGTGTAGGCGGGCGATGGGCTTCCGATTGTTGTCGTCAAAAAGCACCGCGCAATAGGACTGGGCGTCGCGTATGGCGATGCGGGAGACGGGCGCTACCTCGGCTGCAATAGCCCTGATGATCAGGAACCCCTGCATTTCATCTGGCGTGGTCTCGATCTTCTTTTCGTCCACCGCCGGGATGGCTTCGTCGGCACCATTCTCGAAGGCAACGTCGATCTTGTGCTTGGCGCGCTGACGAAACAAATCGTCGAACGCACGCCGCACGATGGGCTTGAGATCGTTCACGACGGAGCCCGTGAGCTTACCCTCATAAAAGCCCCTGGCCACCAGACGCACAAATTCCTCGTCAGGATTGGCCCACTGCGCTTCGATGAAGCTCTTGGCCCCGCGTAGATACTTCAGCGAAGATGCTGCCGCCTGAATGTTCTCGATGCTAAAATTGTTCTTGTGAAACTTCTCCAGCTCCTTGAGGTCGTTGTCGTCGTATGACAGCAGGTCAAACTTGAAAAACGGCGCCGCGTCCATCTTGTTGGGCGCTTCGAGATCGGTGAAAAACCAGATCTGCAAGCCATTGGTTAGAATGCCGATATTGGCGTCGCTGGTATGAAAGTACCGAAAAAGCTGGCTGTACTGCGCATCTCGCAGATTGGTTGCCACCGATTTGGCTTCAACAAGATATTCGATCCGGTCGCCTATCTTGCAAGCGTAGTCAATTTTCTCGCCTTTCTTGAGCCCCACATCGGCAACGTATTCCGGGATGACCTGCTTGGGGTCGAAGACATCAAAGCCCAAGACGCGAAGGAATGGCATGACAATAGCATTTTTGGTTGCCTCCTCCGTTTGAGCAACGGCCTGAGCGCTTATGGCACGTTTGGCCAAATCGACAACATCTTCTTTGAACGACATCAAAATTACTCCCCCAGTCATTCAAGAACGCTATTTCAGCGCGTGCGGGAAGTAAACATTGCGCCCTTCATTACTCACCCATCCCCCAGCTTCACCGTCCGCCAAGTCTGCACGTGCCGCACCGGGCCGGGGCGGCGCACGGTCAGGTGGCCGTAGTCGCCGGGGCTGGGCGAGGCGAATTTGACGCTCACATAGTCGGTCTTGCCGCACACCGAGCAGGCAAAGGGCGGTTTGGCGGCGTAGCGGTCGGGGCCCAGCACTTGCGCCAGGTCGGCGGCCAGATAGCGCACCATGCGCTTGCACGCATTGCACCGGCACACGATCAGCTGTCCATCGGCCGCCGCGTGGCGCAACAGATAATCCTTGCCCGGATAATGGGTGCCCGGAGGGTCTTGCAAAGCCATGGTGAAAATCCCTTCTCGCCCCATGCTGCCAAAAGAACAAAAACAGAACAAGCCCCGTTAACGCCGCAGCCTGCCACGAGGCGCGCTTGACACCGATCACGTTGACGCCGCGCCGCGTCCGGCTTAGCCCTTGGGCCTTCCTGCCACGGAGCCTATTGTCGTGACCGCCTCTATTGCCCTCGGCCTGCCCCAGGCCCGCCCGGCCGTGCTTGCCCTGGCCCCTTCGCGCATTCGCGAAGTGGCCAATGCCGGCATGCACCGCTCAGACGTTCTGGCTTTCTGGTTCGGCGAGAGCGACCAGCCCACGCCCGACTTCATCGCGGCCGCCGCCACCCGTTCGATTGCCGCCCACCAGACCTTCTACACCCAGAATCTGGGCCGCCCGGCCCTGCGCGAGGCCATTGCCGCCTATGCCAGTGCCTTGCAGGGCGTGCCCATCGGCCCCGAGCGCATCGCGGTCACCGGTTCGGGCGTCTCGGCCATCATGCTGGCCGCCCAGACCGTGCTGTCGCCGGGCGACAAGGTCGTGGTGGTCACCCCGCTCTGGCCCAATGTCGCCGAAATCCCCAAGATCTTGGGCGCCCAGGTCGAGCGCTTCCCGCTCCAGGTCATGCAAGGGCGCTGGCAGCTCGATCTCGAGGGGCTTTTGGCCCGGCTCACGCCCGACACCCGCATGCTGATCGTCAACTCCCCCTCCAATCCCACCGGCTGGACCATTGCGCGCGCTGACCAGCAAAAGCTGCTCGACCATTGCCGGGCGCTGGGCATCTGGATCCTGGCCGACGAGGTCTATGAGCGGCTGGTGTTCGCCCCTGGCCTTGCCAGCGCCCCGTCCTTTCTGGCGCTCGCCACGCCGCAGGATCGGGTGATTGCCATCAACAGCTTTTCCAAGGCCTGGCGCATGACGGGCTGGCGCGTGGGCTGGCTCACTTTGCCGCCCAGTCTCGTGCCGCAGGTGGAAAAGGTCATCGAATACAACACCTCCTGCGTGGCCGAATTCGTCCAGCAGGGCGCCATCGCTGCCCTCACCCATGACGATGCCGCCCAGACCGTCAGCACCATGCTCGCCACCATGGCCGCCTCGCGCGCCCGGCTGCTGGCCGGCCTTGCCGCCCTGCCCGGCATCAGCGTGCCCCAGGCCGATGGCGCCATGTATGCCTTCTTCAGCGTAAAGGGGCACCCCGATTCCATGGCGCTGGCCAAGCGGCTGGTGGCCGAAGCGGGCCTGGGCCTGGCGCCCGGCAGCGCCTTCGGGCCCGAGGGCGAAGGCTATCTGCGCTGGTGCTTTGCGGCCTCCGAGGCCAAGATCGACCAAGGCCTGGCCCGGCTCTCAGCCTTTCTGGGCTAGGGCGCTTCCCCGTGGGCGGGGTGCATCATTGCGGGGGTAAATCGTGCCCCCGCCGTCACAATCGGGGGCCGAGCGCTTGCGCAACCGGCCCGGATCACGCCAATAAGGCTTCCTGGCAGGCGCCGTCCAACCGGGAGGGCGGGGGGCTTGCCACATTTATGCTTGGTTGATCCCGTTGAACCGGCTTCATGCGTCGCACCGACTTTCTGGCCCTGACCGGCCTTTCGATCGCCGACCACCACGGCATGGTGCGCAACGGGTTGTTCCCGTTCGCGGCCCGCGCCGGCGGCCGCCCGTTCTATTGCGCGCAAAACGTCTTTCTCACCTGCCTGATGCGTGAGCTGTCCGGCCTGGTCGGTGGCCCCGAGGAAGCGCGCAACCGCGTGCTCGATCTGCCCCAGGACTATCTGGCGCGCGAGTGGATCGAATTGTCCGACGAGGCCCTGCCCGACATCTGGGCCGCCTCCTTCCGCGTCACCGCCATGCCGCGCGGCTCGCTCTGGACGGTCAGCGCCAATGGCTGGTCCATCGGCCGGCTCTCCACCATCGCCATCGTCGATTCCAATCTCGAGGGCCGCTCGCTTGCCGATTACGGCGACGCGGTCGCCTCGGTGGCCCTGGTCAATCTCTCGTCCATCAAGCGCACCATCGACACGCGCGCCAGCGTCTATGGCATCGAGCTCGACACCATGATCGGGCAGGCCGACGAGCCCATCGAGGCCGACTGGCACGAGGCGGGCTGAGCCCCCTATCGCTCCTGTTCGGCCACCTTGGGCCGGTCGAACATATTGGTCAGCTGCAAGGCCACGATGATGACGATGACGCCCAGAAGCGTCGTCCATTGCGGCACCTCGCCAAACACCACCAGGCCCGTCAGCGTCGCCAGCACGATCGAGAGATAGCCCAAGGGCGCCAGAATGCTGGCGGGGGTCGATTGATAGGCACGCAAGAAGCAATATTGCCCCAGCTGCGCCAAAACCCCGATGGCGATCAGGGTGGGCCAGTCGCCCCAGGCCACCGGCTGCCAGGCCAATATGGCGGGCACGCCGGTAAACACGGTCAGCCCCACGGTGTAAAACACCATCAGCACCGTGGTGTTCTCGCCTTTGAGCGCGCGGGTCTGCACCACGGCCAGCGACCCAAAGACCACCGAGCCGAACGCCGCCAAAAGCCCCAGCGACAGCGGCACTTCACCGGGCGCCACCATGATCAGCACGCCCAGAAACCCGATGGCCGTGCCGATCCAGCGCACCGGCCCCACCCGTTCGGCCAGCAGCAGCACGGCAAACACCAGCACCACCAGGGGCCGCATGAAGCCGATGGCATTGACCAGCGCCAAGGGCAGCGCCGTCAGCGCGGCAAAATTGCTGGTCAGGGCCACCGTGTTGCACCCCACCCGCACCATGTGCCGCCCCACCCGCTTGGTGGCCAGGATTTCCGCCCGGTGCCGGATGGCCAGCGGCAGCACGCTCACCAGCCCGATCAGCGAGCGGATGAACACCAGCTGGATGGCCGGATAGTTCGCGCCCTCGATCTTGACCAGCACCGTCATGGCCGTCACCAGCAGCGTGTCGCCCAACAGCCACGCCATGCCGATCCGGTGGCTGGGCGCGCTCACGCTCAGGCCGGGGCCACGAGATTGGCCAGAAGCCGGAAGGCGCCGGGCACGAGCTTATCGAGCTGATGGTGCAGCACCAGGCTCGTATGGGTGTGCCGCCCCGCCCCGATCCGCGCCGACACCAGCGCACCCAGCAGCGGCGCCTCATCCTTGTCGTGCATGGACAAAAGCGGCCGATAGGCGTCGTCCCAGGCGCTGGCAAAATAGAGCCCGCGCTCCTTGTCCCAGCCGGCCCAGTCTTCCGGCCCGATCGTGTTGGGCCCGGCCAGAAGCGCATGGTCGGGCTCCAGCACGCTCACCTCGGCCTTGGGGTCGGTCACCCGCCAGCGCAGCGAGGGGCTGCCGATCGCCAGCCGCCGGGGCGGCGTGGCGTCGGGGTTCCAGCCATCGGTGGGGCGGTGATAGAGCGTCACGAGGTTGCCCCCGGCCTCCACCCAGGCCTTGAGCCGCCCATTGGCCGCCACCAGGTCGGGCCGCTGCCCATAGGCAAAAATCCCCACCACGATGGTGTCGAACCCATCGAGGGGCTGGGCCAGTTCCTTGGCGCCCAGCACGGTCACGTCCAGTCCCATGCGCATGAGCCAAGTGCCCACGCTGTCATTGCCGCTGCCCACATAGCCGATGCGGGTGGTCGCGGGCAGCACCAGGTCGAGCGCCAAGATGTCGAGCATCGCCGGGGCCACCAGCCCCGTCTGCCCGATATGGGGATAGGCAATCGGCGTCATGCCATAGGCCTGTGCGCCATTAATGGTCACGGGCAGCCGGTGCCGACCTGCCGCCAGCTCGGGCGCCAGCGTCACGGCAAAGCCCGCGCCCTCGGGGTGCACCGCAATCCCGTCCTGCCCGGCGATCTCGGCGCGCGCCGGTGGCCCCTCCAGCTCCAGGCTCACCTTGGCCGTGCGCGCCAGCCCGTTGCGCGATTTCAGCAACACTGGCGGATCGAGCCGCACCCCATGGGCCGGGGCAATCACCAGCGGCTCGTCGAGATCCACCATCACCCCGGCGCTCCGTCCCGCGATCACCGCTTGGAGCCGCACGCGCGCCAGCCCATTGCCGCCCAGGCTGGAAAACTGCGGCGGATAGGGCGAGGTCGGGGCCGCATCGGGCGCGGCGGCGATCTCGTAGCGCAAAACGCCGCCCGCGATCCCGCCCATCTCGCCGGTGAGTTCGGGCGCCAGGATGGGCATGGCCGTCACGCTCGTCACGGCCGCCCCGCCCTCGACATGCACGAACAGGCTCGTCTTGCCGCCCGGCACCACCCGGGCCGGGTTGGCCCAGGCCGTGGCGCTCACTCCGGCGGCCAGCATCAGCGCGGCATCGATTTCGACCAGCTTGCGCGCCAGCCTGTGGCCCAGGCGCTCGGTCTCGTTTGCGCCGAGCGCAGCCTGCGCCGCCTCGATGGCCCCAGCCGCTTCGCTCAGGGCCGCAAGGATCGGCTCGGCATGGGGAAACGCCCCCAGCGCACGCCCGATCGCCGCCTCGGCCCGCTCCAGCGCCGCGCGCGCCGTGCCGCTTAGGCCCGCACCCAGGGCGCCCAGCGTTCCGGGCAGTCCGTCGCGAATGTCGGTTTCGGCGCCCACATCGCCCAATTTGAGGTGCAGCGCCCAGCTTTGCTGCGGCTCGGCCTGCCACTGCCCCATGCCCTGGGTGGCGTGATAGGCGCGCGACCATTCCCCGATCTGGTCGAACGCCGCCCCGGTCGCCGCATCGCGCCCCGGCGCCATTACGGTTACCGTGGTGTTGGGTGGGGGCACTTCGTCGTCATAGGTGCCGCCGCCGCCCGACCAGGCGGGGAGGTAATATTTGGCCACCCGCCAAGGCGTCAGCCCCGCCTTGGCATGCTCGGGAAAGACATCCGGGTCGGCGGCCAGCGCGATCGCGGTTTCGGCCGCCTCGGTCATGGCGCGATGATGCCCGTGCTGGCCGGGCACGTCCAGAAAGGTGGGAATGACGATATCGGGCCGCTCCCGGCGATAGGCGCGCACAAGCCGCTCCAGAAGGCGCTCTTTGCCCCAGCGGGCCAGCGTGTCCTTGCCGTTCTTGGAAAAGCCGAAATCGTGCACCGGATCGTCCGGGCCATGGCCCAGCCAGGCCACGTCCGCATCCAGCACGCGCGCCGCCTCTTCCATCTCGCGGGTGCGCACCACGCCCAAAGCGGCGGTGCGTTCGGGGCCGATCCCGTTCTGCCCGCCCTCTCCGCGTGTGGAACAAGCCACCACCACCCGCATGCCATAGGCGAAGCGCATCACGGCCAGCATGCCGTTCTGCTCGTCGTCGGGGTGGGCGCCCGTATTCATCACCGTCAGCGTCGAAGTCAGCCGGCTCAACGCCCGGTGCAGGCTCACCAACACGGGCTGGGCCTTCTGGCGCATCAGGCGCTCGCGATCGGTGAGCATGGCAGTCTCCTAGGCTGGCAAGGAAAGATCGGTGCGGGCAGGCCCCTGGGCGATGTCGAGCCGGGGCGACACGGTTTCGAGCAAGGGCAGCGCGGCGGCGCCCAGGGCGGCAGTCAATTGCCCGGTCTGGCCGCGCAACACGCGCGGCTGGCGCCGGGTGAGACGGGTGGCGATCGACACCGGCAGCGGTTCGAGCGCCGCGATCAAGGCATCGAGCACGGGATCGGGCAGGCCACCGCCAAAGATCACCGTTTCGGGGTCAAAGAGATTTTCCAGCATGGCCACCGTGGGCGCCAGATAGTCGGCTGCCTCGGCGATCCAGGCGTGCAGCACCGGGTCGCCGGCGGCAAACAGCGCATCCAGATCGGCCACCGTCACCGCGCTCTTGCCCGCCGCTTGAAGCCGTTCGCGCAGCGCAAACAGCGAGGCGAATTTTTCCAAACTCCCCTCGGGACCATAAAGCGCGGGCCGGTTGCGCGGGGTCACCCCCACATGGCCGATTTCCCCCGCATTGCCGAAGGCGCCCCGCATGGGCAGGCCCGACTGGATCACGCCCAGCCCCAGCCCCACGCCGAAATAGAGAAAGCAGAAGTCCGAAATCTGCCGGCCCGCGCCATAGAGCCTTTCGCCCACGGCGGCCGCCGTGGCGTCGTTTTCCAGCGCCACGGGGTGGCCGGTGGCCTTGCTCAACAGCGCCACCGCATCCACGCCCGACCAGCCCGGCAGCGTAGCCGGCCCCACCGAGCTCATGCCTTCGATCTCGAACGGCCCCGGCATCACCACGCCCACGCCGAGCAGCCTGGCGCCCTTGGCCTGGGGCTGGGCGTGCAGCGCTGCGATGGCCTGGGCCACATGGGGCACCACATGCTCGGGATCGGTGTCGCGCACCGGGGTCACGGCCTGGGCCCGCACCCCGCCCGCCAGGTCCAGCAGCACCGTTGCGATGTGGTCGGCCCCGATTTCCACGCCCGCCGTCAGCGGCCCGTTGGGGTTGACGGCAAACTGGATCGGGGGCTGGCCCCGCCCGGCCCGCAGCCGGCCCTTTTCCACCAGCAGGTCGTCGGCCAGCAGCTCTTCCACGATGTTGGCCACGGCCTGGGGCGTCAGATGCGCGCGCCGGGCGATTTCGGTGCGCCCCATCTGGCCGTGCACGCGGATCACGTCGAGCACCACGCGCCGGTTATGGGCCCGGTTGCGCTCGGGGTTGGAGCCGATCGCCACGCGTTGGCGCAGGGCGTCGCTGTCTTTCTTGCTCACGCCGTGATCCTCCACCTTGGGGGTGCGACCGGCCGGCTCGGTTGCGTAAAGAAGGCTATTTTTTGTTCCTCAATAACTCAAGTAGATTATTTTATTGACAATCCCGTCACACTCCGCTGCTCTTGAAGGTCAGGGGAGGACGCTCGTCATGCCCTTGGAAGGAGACGCCCGGCGCCTTGCTGCGTCCGGGACAGATGGAGGTTGAAATGCGCAGTCGTATCAAGCTTGCCGGCCTTGCCGCCGGTATCAGTTTCCTGGCCCTGGGTTCGGCTCAGGCCGTCGAGATCGAATATTGGCAGTACGTGTTCGACACCCGCGTGCAGGCCATGGACCAGCTGATCGCCAACTTCCAGGCGGCCAATCCCGACATCACGGTCAAGCACACCACCTTCCCCTATGCCGACTACCAGACCCGCGTGGTGGCCGCCAAGGCCGCCGGCCAGGGCCCCGACGTGGTGCAGCTGTTCTACGGCTGGCTCGACAATTTCGTCGCCGGCGAGCTGATCCAGCCGCTCGATCCCGCCGTCTTCCCCTATGAGGGCATCGAAGCCGATTTCTTCCCCATCGTTTCGGCCATGAAGCGCGGCGACAACTACTACGGCCTGCCCACCGCCGTGCGCTCGCTGGCCCTGTTCTACAACAAGAACCTGTTTACCGAAGCCGGTCTCGATCCGGAAAATCCGCCCCAGACCCTCGACGAACTGGTGGCGGCCGCCAAGGCAACGACCAAGGTCGATGGCGGCGGCAACATCACCTCGGCCGGCATCACGCTCGACATGGCCGGGCAGGACCACCAGTGGTGGCGCGAAGTGCTCATCCGCCAGATGGGCGGCGAGCCCTACAATGCCGACTACACCCAGGTCACCTATAACGACGAGGCCGGCATCGCCGCCACCAAGTTCTATACCGATCTCCAGCAGGTGGAAAAAGTCGGCCAGGCCGGCTTCATGGACGAAGGCCAGGCCGCGTTCCGCGCCGGGCTGGCGGCCATGACCATCGACGGCACCTTCCGTCTGGGCGCCTTCTCGTCCATCGACAGCTTCGAATGGGGCGTCACCGAGCTGCCGGCCAATGCCGATGGCACGCGCTCGAACTATGCGAGCTATTTTGCCAACGCCATCGGCGCGTCCGCCCAGGGCGAAGAGCTCGAAGCGGCCCAGAAGTTCTTGGCCTACATCTCCTCGCCCGAGGCCATGGAGATCTGGCTCAACGTCGTTGGTGAGCTTCCCGCCCGCCGCGACGTGGCGCTGACCGACGCCAACCTCGCCGACCCGATCCGCGGCCCCTTCCTCAAGGGCCTCGAATATGCCCACACCACGATCTTCGTGGATGAGGCAGCCCAGCGCCAGGTGGCCATCGACATGGCCAACCGCATCCTGCTCCAGGGCCAGTCGGTCGAGGACTCGGTGGCCCAGGCCGCCCAGGAAGAGCAGGCCATCATCGACCGCGCCGCGAACTAAGGCGTAACCGAAATGGCGTCGGCATCAGCACAGGCAGGCGCGGCCCCCACGGGCCGCCTCTGGGACCGTTTCTCGATCCGCACCAAGCGGGTGATCTGGGCGTGGACCTTCCTCGCCCTGCCCATCGTGTTTTATGCCGGCATCCGTTTCTATCCGACGCTGCAGGCCTTCTGGCTGTCTTTGACGGACTGGGACCTGCTGCGTCCGGCCAATTTCGTGGGATTGGCGAACTATCAGAGGATGTTCGCCGATCCCCAGTTCTGGCAGGTGTTCCGCAACACCTTCGCCTATCTGATCATCGGCACCCCGATCAGCCTCGTGGTGTCCTTCGTCATCGCCTATTACCTCGATCGCGTGCGCTTCCTGCACGGCTTCATCCGCGCGCTCTACTTCCTGCCCTATCTCACCACGGCCGCCGCACTGGCCTGGGTCTGGCGCTGGTTCTACCAGCCCGTGCCCATCGGGGTGATCAACGGCTTCCTCTCGACGTTCGGCATTCCCCAGCAGCCGTTTTTGCGCTCGGTCGATCAGGCCCTGCCCTCGATCATGGTCACCTCGATCTGGGCCGGGCTGGGCTTCCAGATCATCATCTTCATGGCCGGCCTGCGCGCCATCCCCTCTACCTATTACGAGGCCGCGCGCATCGATGGTCTGGGTGAAGGGGCCATCCTGCGCAAGATCACGCTGCCGCTGCTCAAGCCCACCACGGTGTTTCTGGTGGTGTTCTCCTCCATCGGCTTCCTGCGCATCTTCGACCAGGTCTACAACATGACCACCAACGATCCGGGCGGGCCCTTGGGCACCACCAAGCCCCTGGTGCTCATGATCTACCAGACCGCGTTTTCGTCCTATCAGATGGGCTATGCGGCAGCCCAGACGGTGGTGCTCTTCACCATCCTGTTGATCGTCTCGCTGCTCCAGCTCTGGGTGCTGAGGAACCGCTGATGAGTACCATGGCCGCCGAACTGCCCCAGAACCGCTCCCGCATCCGCCCCGGTCGCATCATCGCCTGGACGCTGCTGTTCATCGGCGGGCTGATCATGATCACCCCGCTGCTCTACATGTTCTCCACCTCGCTCAAATCGGCCTCCCAGGTCTACGACCTGCGGCTGATCCCGGCGGCACCCAGCTTCAACAACTATATCAAGGTGATGTCGGACGGGCGCTTCCTGCGCTGGTTCCTGAACTCCACCTTCATTGCCGTGGTGGTGACGCTCTCCAACGTCTTCTTCGATTCCCTGGTTGGCTACACGCTCGCCAAGTTCCGCTTCCGCGGCCGCTACTTCATTTTCCTGGCCATCTTGTCCACCCTGATGATCCCCACCGAAATGCTGGTGATCCCATGGTATCTGATGAGCGCGCAGCTGGGCTGGCTCGACAGCTATTGGGGCATCATGTTCCCCGGCATGATGACTGCCTTCGGCACCTTCCTGATGAAGCAGTTCTTCGAGACCGTGCCCGACGACTTTTTGGAAGCGGCGCGCGTCGATGGGCTCAACGAGTTTGCCATCTGGTGGAAAATCGCCATGCCCATGGTCACCCCGGCCATTTCGGCCCTGGCCATCTTCACCTTCCTGGGCAATTGGACGGCCTTCTTCTGGCCCCTGATCGTCACCACCAGCCGCGATCTCTACACCCTGCCCGTCGGCCTCTCGAGCTTTGCGGTCGAGCAGTCGATCCAGTGGGAAATGATCATGACCGGCGCCGCCATCGCCACCATCCCCACCCTCCTGGTCTTCCTCGTCCTGCAGCGCTACATCGTGCGCGGCGTGATGCTGGCCGGCCTCAAGGGTTAAAGCCATGACCATGACCGACCCCCGCACCACCGACACCAGCACCTTCCCCGATCCCGTCTATAAAGAGACCGTGCTGCGCCCGCTGTTTGACGGCGCCAAGGATCATCATGTCGAGGGCTTCCGCGCCATCGACCGGGCCCATCTGGTGATGCTCCATGAAACCGGCATCCTCGATGCCGACCAGGCCCGCGCCATCGCCAGGGCGCTGGTCGCCATCGACCGCGAGGTCGACGTGCCGGCGCTGACCTATACCGGTGAGGTCGAGGACTTCTTCTTCCTCATCGAAAAAGAGCTCAAGAGCCGCCTGGGTCCCGATCTGGCCGGGCGCCTGCACACCGCGCGCTCGCGCAACGATATCGACCACACGCTCTTCAAGCTCGGTCTCAAACAGCGCCTCGACGTGCTGCTGGCCAAGGCCCAGGGCCTGCTCGAAGCCCTGATCGCCACCGCCGAGCGCGAAAGAGCCACCCTGATCGTGGCCTACACCCACGGCCAGCCGGCCCAGCCCACCACCTTCGGGCATTATCTCTCCGCCGTCATCGAGGTCTTGCTGCGCGACATCGAGCGCCTGCACCAGGCCCGCAAGATCGTGGACCTCTCGCCCATGGGCGCGGCCGCCATCACCACTTCGGGCTTTCCCATCGACCGGGCGCGCGTCGCCGAGTTGCTCGGCTTTGCCGCTCCGCTCAACAATTCCTACAGCTGCATCGCGGCGGTCGACTACATCACCGCCACCTATGGCGCCATGGAACTGATGTTCCTGCACCTGGGCCGTCCCATCCAGGACTTCCAGGTGTGGTCGAGCTTCGAGGTCGGCCAGCTCTACGTGCCCAACGCCCTGGTGCAGATCTCCTCGATCATGCCGCAAAAGCGCAATCCGGTGCCCATCGAGCATTTGCGCCATTTGGCCAGCCAGACCTTCGGGCGGGCCCGCGCCATGCTCGATGTCATGCACAACACGCCCTTCACCGACATGAACGACAGCGAGGGCGAAAGCCAGGCCATGGGCTACCAGGCCTTCGACGTCGCCTATCGCGTGCTCGATCTGTTTGCCGCGCTCGTCGCGCAGATCTCGATCGATCCGGCCCGGGTGGCCACCAACATTCGCCGCTCCTGCATCACCATCACCGAACTGGCCGATAGCCTGGTGCGGCAAGAGGGCCTCTCCTTCCGCCAGGCCCATGAGATCGCCGCCGGCGTCGCCCGCGCCGTGGTGGCCCTTGGCGGGGATCTGGTCAGCGACGGTTATGGCCCCTTCACCCAAACCTTTGCCCACGCCACCGGCCGCCAGCCCGATATCGGGCCCGAAAAGTTCGCCGAGCTGGTCTCGCCCGAGCATTTCGTGGCCGTGCGCACCCGGCTGGGCGGCCCCGCCCCGGAACCACTGGCTGCGGCCTTCACGCTTTACAACGACCAGGCCCAGGCCCTGGCCGCCACGCTTTCGCACTATGCGCAAAACCGCGACACCGCCGCCGCCGAACTGCACGCGCGCTTTGCGGCCCTTATGGGAGAGGCTTGATGGCAACCATTGAACTGCAGGGCCTGGTCAAGTCATACGGCAAGACCAAGGCCGTCCACGGCATCGACCTCACCATCGCCGATGGCGAATTCGTCGTTCTGGTCGGGCCCTCGGGCTGCGGCAAATCCACCACCCTGCGCATGATCGCCGGACTGGAAGACATTTCGGGCGGCACCCTCAAGATTGGGGACGAGGTGGTCAACGAGCGCGAGCCCAAGCAGCGCAACATTGCCATGGTGTTCCAGAACTACGCCATCTATCCGCACATGTCGGTGGCCAGGAACATTGGCTTCGGGCTCTACACCTCCAAGCTCTCCAAGGCCGAAAAGGACAAGCGGATCCTGGATGCCGCGCGCATTCTGGGCCTCGAACCCCTGCTCGAGCGCCGCCCCGCCGCGCTTTCGGGCGGCCAGCGCCAGCGCGTTGCCATCGGCCGCGCCATGGTGCGCGATCCGGCCGCCTTCCTCTTTGACGAACCGCTCTCCAATCTCGATGCACAGTTGCGTGCCCAGATGCGCATCGAAATCAAGCGCCTGCACCAGCGCCTTGGCACCACCATCGTTTATGTCACCCACGACCAGATCGAAGCCATGACCATGGCCGACCGCATCGTGGTCATGCGCGACGGCCGCATCCTGCAGGTGGGCACGCCCACCGATCTTTATGAAAACCCCGTCGATATCTTCACCGCCCGCTTCATCGGCAGCCCCTCGATGAACCTCATGCCCGGCAAGCTTGCCGATGGCGGCCTGACCGTAGCCGGCGTGGCCGTGCCCGGTCCCCTGCCCGCCGAGATGGCCGGCCGTGCCGGAGGCAGCGACGTCATGGTGGGCGTGCGCCCGCACGATCTGGTGGTGGGTGCCCCCGCCAGCGGCGGCGTCACGGTCACGGGCCTCGTCACCGCGGTGGAGCCCTTGGGTTCGGAGACCCTGGTGCATCTCGATATTGCGGGCGCCCAGGCCATTGCCACCGCGCCCGGCAAGGTCGTGCCCAAGGTCGACAGCACGGTGACCGCCTCGGCGGCGCCCGGCACGCTCTATCTGTTCGATGGTGCCAGCGAAAGAGCATTGGGCCGGCTATGACCGCTACCATATCGGGCCGGGGCGCTGTGCTCAGCGTCGGCCGCATCTATTGCGACATGGTGTTCACCGGGCTGGACACCATGCCCCGGCTCGGCCGCGAAATCTTTGCCGGCAACATGCAGATGGCGCTGGGCGGCGGTGCCTACATTGCCGCGGCGCATCTGGCCGGGCTCGGCCGCCCCGTCGCGCTCGTCGCCCGCTTTGGCACCGATGCCCTCTCCACCGCGCTCTCGGGCCAGCTGCAAAGCCGTGGCCTCAACCTCGATTTCCTCGAACGCCACCCCGATGCCGGCCCGCAGGTCACCGTGGTCATGGCCTCCGATACCGAGCGCGCCTTCCTCTCGCGCCGCGCCGGCCGGGCCGAACCCGCAACCTTGGCGGCGGCGCTGGCCTGGCCGCAGGCCAGCCATCTGCACATCGCCGAATTCGCCTCGCTCGCCGAAATCCCCGATCTCGTCGGCCGCGCCAAGGCCGCCGGCCTCACCGTCTCGCTCGATCCGAGCTGGGACGACACCCTGATCCGCGACAAGGGCCTCTTGGCCGCCTGTGCCGGGGTCGATGTGTTCCTGCCCAATTTCGAGGAAGCCCAGGCCATCACCCGGCTGGCCAATCCCGACCAGGCGCTGGACGCCCTGGCCAACCATTTCCCCGTCGTTGCCCTCAAGCGCGGCGGCGAAGGCGCGAGCCTGGCCGTCTCGGGCGGCCGCTATCGCGGCTTTGCTCCCAAGGTCGAGGTGATCGACACCACCGGCGCCGGCGACGCCTTCAATGCCGGCTTCCTCAACGCCTGGCTCGACGGCCGCGCCCCCAAAGCATGTCTCGACGCCGGCATCACCACCGGCAGCCGCTCCGTCCAAGCCGCCGGCGGCGCCACCATCCTGCACCAGCCCTCCATCGCCAGCTAGGGGCGCGTCTACACCACCTGTCCTCCCCTTACAGGGGGTAGGAACCCGACTGCTCAAGCCCCGGGCCATGCAGCCATCGCCCCCTCCACCTTCCAGGGGGAGGGTCGGGGTGGGGGGCGGGCCATTGACGGGGATCGAAAGAAGCGGTTAGCCCAAATCGCCTGAAGCCGTTGCCAGGGCTGCGCAAAAGGCACTAGTCTTTGCGATGTCTGCGGCGCGCGGCTGGGAGGTTGTATGTCTGCACCGCCTCGCCTGGCCGTTCTGATCGATGCTGAAAATGTCGGCGCCTGGTGCGCCCCGGTGCTGTTTGCGGCCATCGACCGGCTGGGGCGGGCCGATATTCGGCGCATCTATGGGGATTTTTCCACGCCCGTCCTGCGGCCCTGGGTGGGGGTGATGAGCGCGAACGGGCTGGTGCCGCAGCAGCATTTCAATCGCAATGCAGGCAAGAACGGCGCCGATATCGCCATGGTGATCGATGCCATGGATCTGCTTTACACCCAGCGGCCGGACGGCTTTTGCCTGGTGTCTTCCGATGGCGATTTTTCGCGGTTGGCGGCGCGGTTGCGCGAGGCGGGCGCACGGGTTTTCGGCTTTGGCGAGGCCAAGGCGCCGCTGAGTTTCCGGCACTGCTGCGAGCGGTTCTTCGTGCTCAATGGCCCGCCCGCCGAGGCCGAGGACAGCCAAGCGGCAGCGCCGGTAAAACCTGTGGCGGCCAAACCGACGGCCCCGAGTAAACCGGCGGCGCCGGTGGCCAAGGCTGCGCCGGCAGCGGCGCCCAAACCGGCCCCACTCAAACCGGCCGCCGCAGTCCAGCCCGCTGCCGCCAAGCCGGTGGTGGCCAAGATCGGGGCGGACAAGGTGATCCTGGCGGCCTTGGCCAAGGCCGACGCCACGGCGGATGGCTGGGTTCGGCTTTCGGCGGTGGGCAGCACGGTGATGCGGCTGCAACCCGATTTCGATGCGCGCCATTATGGCCATAAGCGACTGAGCGACCTGGTGCGGGCCCTGCCGGGCATCGAAGTGGCCCATTCCGGCGCCATGCTGGCCATTCGCCCGCGCGCGGGCACCATTAACGGCAAGGGCTGAAGAGCATGGCTGAGCCCATCGAGGTGGCGCCGGGCATTGCGCTCGGGCCCGAGGAAATCGAGATCGATTTCATCCGCAGCTCCGGACCGGGCGGGCAGAACGTCAACAAGGTCTCCACCGCCGCGCAATTGCGCTTCGATCTGCGCAACTCGCCATCGCTGCCCGAGGGGCTCAAGCGCCGGGCCGTGGCGCTACTGGGCAGCCGGCTGACCGGGGATGGGGTGGTGGTGATCACCGCCTCGCGCTTTCGCACCCAGCCGCAGAACCGCGACGATGCCGTGGCGCGGCTGGTGGAGATTTTGCGCGAGGCCAGCGTGCCGCCCAAGCCGCGCCGCCCCACGCGCCCCACGCTGGCCTCCAAGACGCGGCGGCTGACCGGCAAGAGCCTGCGCGGCACAGTCAAGCGGTTGCGCAGCGGCAAGCCCGACCTCGACTAGAGCCGAAACGTGGCGGACGTCGCGCCGCCGCCCCCGTTGCGGATGCGGACCTTAAAGCGCCGGCATGGCGCGCTTGACCTTGCCCATGTCGGGCGCATCGACGTGACGATAGCGTGCCTCGACGCCCGAATAGATACCGAAAGCAATCAGCCCCAGCGCGGCTAGGCCATAGAGCTGGGCGCCAAAGGGCAGGCCGTGCACCCAGTCGAGCGCTTCGGGCAGGCTGCCGGCCTGGTTGGGGTCCACCGTGAGCGCGGCAAAGATGAAAAAGCCGCCGGTGACGGCAAAGAGCACGCCGCGCGCCGAAAGACCGAAGGCGCAGATGGCGTGCAGCAGCCCGGCATGAGCGGAAGGCAGGTCCAGCCAGTCGCGATACTTGCCCGAAACGCCGCGATAGACCTGCACCACGCCCACTCCGATGATGACCAGGCCCACCAGGCCGACCAGCCAGCGCCCGAAGGGCTGGCTCATCAGCCAGGCGGTGAGGCTTTCCTGATTGTCGCCGCCTTCACCGCCCCCCATCCCCAAGGCCAGGCGCGCTGCGGCAAGCGCCAGGGCGCCATTGGCAATGGCGCTGGCCAACTGGCCGGCGCGGGTGGCCCAGCCCACCGCGTCATGGTCGCGCTCATCGGCATTGAGCAGGGCCTGGGCCAGGCGCCAGAGCACGTGGCCGATCAGGCCCAAAGCGATCAGGCCCAGCATGACCTGGCCAAAGGGCTGGCCCAGAAGCGTGCTCATGGCGCCGGTCGAGCCCTGTTCGCCGCCCTGGCCGATGCCCCAGAGCGCCGAAGCGAGGGTGAGCGCGCCCAACAGGCCATAGACGATGCCGCGAGCACCATAGCCGGCGCGCGCCAGGGTCTCGAAATTGCGTTCGTGGTTCATCGCCGGGCTCCTTGCTGCCGCACCCAACGGCAGGCACGCGCGGGCGGTTCCGCTCAGCCCTCGCGCAGGGGCGCGCAGCTTTCCCCCACCACCAGAGCGGGCTGGAACACGATGTTGCGCGGGGCGATCTCGCCGCCCCGGTTGATGCGGTCGACCAGAAGGCGCAGCGCCTCATTGGTCATGTCGGTGGCCGGATGCTCGGTGCGGGTGAGGCGCGGGCGCAGGCCGCCAATGCCCGGAATGGTATCGGTGGAGGCCAGCGACACGTCCTCGGGGCATTTGAGCCCCATATCGGCCAGTGCCCGCATCGCGCCCAGCGCCATCACGCCATTGGCGACATAGAGCGCGGTGGGCGGCTCGGGCTGGGCCAGCATTTCGCGGGCCACCGAATAGGCCACTTCCTCGCGGAACTCGCCGCTGCGCACATGGCCGGGCCGGGGGCTCAGCCCGCGCTCGGCCATGGCCTGGGTCATGCCCGCCAGCCGATCGCGCCCTGTGGTCAATTGCAGGGGCCCCGTGATCGAGCCGATGCGCTTGTGGCCCAGATCGAGCAGATAGCGCGTCACCTGCCGGGCCGCCTCCACATTGTCGATGGTGACGGTGTCGAAGCGATCATCGTCCACCGAGCGGCCAAACAGCACCAGCGGCGGCCCGCCCTTGTTTTCAGGCTGGGTGTAATGGGCCGGCACGCCCACGGGCACCAGTACGACGCCATCGCAGGAGAGCATGCGCACGCGGTTGAGGATGCGCTTTTCGATGTCGGGCTTTTCGTCGCTGTTAAACACCACCAAAGCATAGCCCCAGGCCGCCACCGCCGCTTCGGCGGCCCAGACCAGCCGGGCATAAAACGGGTTGGCCAGATCTGCCACCACCAGCGCGATCAGCCCGCTGCGGCCATGCTTGAGGTTCCGCGCCGTCTGGGACGGGGTATAGCCCAAAGCATCAATGGCCGAGAGCACCCGGGCCCTCAGGGCCGGGCTCACATAGGAGCTGTCATTGACCACGGCCGACACGGTGGCGGTGGATACCTTGGCGAGCTGCGCCACGTCCTTGATTGTTGCCATGGCCTCAGAGCTAAACGTTTAGCTGATGGTGCCTCAGGCGCAGGGGCCTTGTCCAGCGGCATTCGTGCAATTTCTGCTTGAGTTCGGGCGCAATTTCGGCAAGTCTAGCGAAACGGTTAGATGATCGGTTCGGTGCATGGAGGTGCCGGACCCTGCCCATCGACCCAAGGGAGAGACATCATGAAAAGCCTCACGCTCGGCCTGGTCGCCGCAGCTCTCGCCATGTCCACCACCATGGTGGCGGCGCAGGACGCCAAGCTCGTCGGCATCGTTTCGATCTCGGCCACCGAGGCCAACAACGTGCGCTATATCCAGGGCGCGGAAGCCGCTGCCAAGGAGCTGGGCTGGGAAGTCTCGGTGATCGATGCGGCCGGCAGTGCCGATCAGGCCAATGCCGGCATCCAGAATTTCGTGCAGCGCGGCGCGGTGGCCATCATCGACATGGTGTTCCCCTTCTCGTCCATCGGGGCGGGGCTCGATGCGGCCGGTTCGGCCAATATCCCGGTGGTCACCTGGGGCGGCGGCATCGGGTCGACGGTGGCGGCCACCAATGGTTCGGGCGGGCCGATGGCCGAGCCCGTGGTCGACTTGATGATCAAGAACATGGAAGGCAAGGGCAGCGTTCTGGCGCTCACCTATCGCACCGGCGAAGTGTGCCGGAACCGCGAAGTGGTGCTCGACGAAATGCTCGCCGCCCATCCCGAAATCACCGTCACCAAGAACGAAGTGCGCATTCCGGGCTATTTCGAAGACGGCGCCCAATATGCCAATGCGTGGCTCGCTTCCCATCCGGCGGGCGACGAAAACCTCGCCATCTGGGGCTGCTGGGACGATCCGGCGATCGGGGCCATCGGCGCCTTGCGCCAGCAGGGGCGCGACGACGTGAAGGTCTATGGCATTAACGGCAATGCCCAGGCGCTGGAAAACATCAAGAACGGCTTCATGCACGGCACCGCCTGGCAGGACAGCTATACCGAAGGCTACCAGATGGTGAAGCTCCTGCCCGAGATCATCGAGGCGGGCGCTGCCTGGGAGCCCAAGGCCAATGAAGTGACCGCCGTGCTGGTGACGCCCGAAACCGTCGAGGCGTTCATTGCCGATCACCCCGACGCCATCGGCCAGTAAGACACCGAACGGAGTAGCCGGCGCCATGCTGGACCAAACGAGCCTGGTGGGGGCGGCGGCGCCCCCATTGGTTTGCGCCCGCGCCATTGCCAAGTCCTATGGCGGGGCCAAGGCGCTGCGGGGCGTGGACATCGAGATCGCGCCCGGCGAGGTGCATGGCCTGGTGGGCGCCAATGGCGCGGGCAAATCCACCCTGATCAAGGTTCTGGCCGGGCTCACCCAGCCCGATGCCGGCCAGGTGCTGGTCGATGGGCAGGCCGTGGGCCCGCTCAACCCGCAAGCAGCCACCCAGCTGGGCATGAGCTTCATCCACCAGGAACTGGCCTTCGTGCCGGGCATGACCGTTCTGCAGAACATCATGCTGGGCGTGCCCAAAAAGACCCGCGCCGGGCTGGTCGACTGGCGCGCCATTGCCCGCGACATCGCCCCCATCGTGGAGCGCGTCGGCATCACCGCCCCGCTCAATGCCAACGTCAAGGGCCTCTCCACCGCCGAGAACTGGCTGATCAACATCTGCCGGGCGCTGGTGCGCAAGGCGCGGCTGATCGTGATGGACGAGCCCACCGCCTCGCTCTCGGCCCATGAGGCCGAAAAGCTCTTTGCCATCATCCGCGATCTCTCCGCCTCGGGCGTGGCCGTGCTCTATGTGTCGCACCGGCTCGACGAGATCCTGGACCTGTGCCACCGCGTCACCGTGTTCCGTGACGGCGAGAGCGTCGCCGAGATCGGGCGCGACGAGCTTACCCGCCCCCGGCTGGTGGAAGCCATCGTGGGCAAGCCCATGGCCGCCACCGCCCCGCTGGCCGCGCGCAATACCTCTGGCGCCCCCGTGCTCGAGGTGATCAACCTGGCGCGCCACCCACGCGTCAGGGGCGTGTCGCTGACGCTGCGGCGCGGCGAAGTGCTTGGGATTGGCGGGCTGGTGGGCGCCGGGCGCAGCGAACTGGCGCGGCTGATCTATGGCGCCGACCGCCCCGATGCCGGCACCATGAGCCTCGAGGGCCAGCCCTTTGCCCCGCGCTCGCCCGCCGCCGCCGTCAAGGCCGGGCTGGGCCTGGTGCCCGAGGAGCGGCGCACCGAAGCGCTGTTTCTGAGCAAGTCGGTGGCCTTCAACCTGCAGCTGACCAATATGGACAAGATGGGCGCGCTGGGCCCGCTGCTCAGTTTCAAGAAACGCGAAACCCTGGCGCTGCAGATCGTGCGCGACCTGGCGGTCAAGACCCAATCGCCCGACACCCCCGTGGGGCGGCTTTCGGGCGGCAACCAGCAAAAAGTGGTCATCGGCCGCTGGCTGCTGCGTGCGCCCAAGATTCTCATTCTCGACGAGCCCACGCGCGGCGTCGATATCGGGGCGCGTGGCGAAATCCACCGCCTCATCCGGCAATTGGCTGCCCAGGGCATGGCGGTGCTGGTGATTTCCTCCGAGCCCGACGAATTGCCCGATCTGTGCGACCGGGTGCTGGTGATGGCCGAGGGGCGCATGGTGGCCGAGTTCACCGGCCCCGAAGTCACCCGCCAGGCTATCGTTTCAGCCAGCTATGAGGCGCAAGCCGCCGAAAGGATCGTGTCATGAGCCAGGCCACCACCCAACGCCGCCTGTCGCCGGGGGCCAAGGCGGCCCTGGGCATTTTTGCGCGCTATGCCACCATTTTGGGGCTGGTGCTGATGATCATCGCCTTCTCGGTGCTCTCGCCACGCGCCTTTCCCACGCTGAGCAATTTCACCAACGTGCTCAACCAGGCCTCGCTGGCCATGATCATCGCGGGCGGGCTGACCCTGGCCGTGGTGGTGGGCGAGCTCGATCTCTCCATCGGCTTTGCCGCCAGCCTGCACGGGGTCTTGGTCACCGGGTTGATCGTCTCCAACAAGCTGCCCATTCCGGTGGCCATCCTGATCATCATTGCCGCCGGCGCGCTGATCGGGCTGGTCAACGGGCTGATCGTCACCAAGCTCAAGGTCAATTCGGTGATCGCCACGCTGGGCGTGGGCACCATTCTCACCGGGCTGGCCTTCGCTTATTCGGCCGGCGTGCCCATCGTGGCCGGCGTGCCCGAGGCCTTCCTGCAGATCTCGCTGGGGCGCTGGCTGTTCGGCATTCCCAACAACATCATCTTCATGGTGCTGGTGCTGGGCGGGCTGTGGGTTCTGGTCGAGCGTACCGCCATCGGCCAGGAAATCCAGGCCGTGGGCGGCAATCCGGCCGCGGCGCGGCTGGCCGGCATCGACGTCGACAAGATCAAGATCCTGGGTTTCGTCATCTCGGGCATGTGCGCGGCCCTGACCGGCATCCTGCTCGCCTCGCGCCTGGGCAGCGGCACCACCAGCGCCGCCGACAGCTATCTGCTGACCGCGTTCGCCGCCGTGTTCCTGGGCTCGGCCACGCTGCGCGACGGCGAATTCCATGTGTTCGGCACCTTCATCGGCGCGCTGATCATCGCCTTCGGCTTTAATGGCCTCAACATTTTCGGGGCGCCCACCTTCTCGCAATTCGTGTTCCAGGGCGCCATTCTCATCGTGGCGGTGGGGCTTTCGAGCCTGGGCCGCATGCTGGCCGAAAGCTGAGCCAAGGTAAGGAGTTATCTCAAATGGCAGCCCTGTGGGACGTCTATGTGCTCGAATATGCCCGCGCCAAGGATCAGCCGGTGGCGAGCCTGGTCAACGGCACCCATGACGAGGGGGTGATGGATACGCCCTTCTCCTTCGTCTATGCCACCAATGGCGAGCGCAAGGTGCTGATCGATACCGGCTTCATGCGCGAAGGCCTGGGCGAAGCCATGAGCATCCGCTTCAACGTGCCCAGCTGGATCTCCCCGCTGCGGCTTCTGGCGGAGCTGGGCGTGGGGCCCGACGACATCACCGATATCGTGCTCAGCCACGCCCATTTCGACCATATGGGCTCGATCCACAAATTCCCCCGCGCCCGGCTCTACATTCAAAAGACCGAGCTGCTGAGCTGGCACGAAGCCATGGCGCTGCCGCCCCAGTTCGGCTTTTTGACCGACATCATCAACCCCGACGATCTGCGCGCCATGTTCGATGCCTCGGTGGAGCATCGGGTGACGCTGCTCGACGGGGATCGCGACAATCTCCTGCCCGGCCTGCACGCCCGCTTCGGCCCCGGCCACACCCTGGGCCAGCAATTTGTCGCGCTCGACACTGCGCGCGGCCGCATCGTGGTCTCGGGCGACTGCGTCTATTCGGCCCGCAACATCCACGGCCACAACCATGACGGGGTCTATGTGCCGCTCAACAACGGCGTGGGCAGCATCTGGGACCAGCTCAAGACCATGGACCGGATCAACACCGAAATCGAAGGCGACCTCAGCCGCCTGATCATCCTGCACGACGCCGACCGCTGGTCCAAGATGGCGTTGGTCACCGAGATCGAAGGCTTCAAGATCGTCAAGGCGGGGTAAGGGCCCGACCTCGACCCTCCTCCTGGAAGGCGGAGGGGGCGATGGCTGCATGGCCCGGGGCTTAAGCAGTCGGGTTCCTCCCCCTATAGGGGGAGGACAGGTGGGGGTGGAGAACTTGCCCCGGTCTCCAAAGAAGGGGAGTTCCGGGCTCTCGGCCCGCATCGGAGCGTGCTGCCTATCCGGTTGCCCCTCACCCTGACCCTCCCCGGAAGGGCGATGGGGCGGCGTTACTTGTGGACTTGGAAGCACCCCCACCCCGACCCTCCCCCTGGCAGGTGGAGGGGGCGCGTGCTGCAAATGCCGCGATCCAACAGTCAGGTGCCTCTCCCTCCTAGGGGGAGGACGGGTGGGGGTCACCCACGCCGGCGATAACGGCAACGCCACCCGCTCAAGCCATCCACCACGACCTGGGGCTCAAGCCCTACTGCGCGGCGAACGTGAAGCCCTCGAACATGCACCCCTCACCCTCTGCCACGGCAAAGCCGGTGGCATTGGGCGCAATCGTGCAGGTCATCGGGAAGCTGGCGGCGCCAAGGCTGCCGGTGGCGTTCTCGAAGGTCAGTTGATCGCCTTCCAGCACATACTGCCCGCTCACCGCCGGGTCGGCGGCAGTGTTGCCGCCGCGCCAGAGCGAGAAGGCGCCATTGCCCAGGAAATTGGCCGAAATCACGGTGCCGGCCTCCGAGCGCCCTACATAGCGGCCGGGTGCCAACCCTGCCGCCGCGGCAGCCTGGATGGCGCTGGCCTGGCCTTGCGCTTCCGCGATCCGGCTTTCAAGCGCGGCCAGATCGGCAGTGCGCTGCGCCAGGGTCGCGGACAACTCGGTGACCTGGGCCTGCAACTGGGTGCGGCGCTGGTCGGCGGCCGTTACGTCGGCGGTCAGGGTCGTGCGCTGCTCCTGGAGATCGGCCACCGCCGTTTCGAGTGCTTCACGATTGGCGCTGAGTTCGGTTTCGACGCGGCGCGCTTCCTCGATCTGGGCCTGCGCTGCCGCTTCGGCCTCGCGGGCGGACTGCATGCGGGTTTCGAGTTCTGCCACCTGCTGGGAAGCGGTCGAGGCTTCGCCATTGAGATCGGCAATGGTCTGGCGAATGGCCGCCTCGTCATTGCGCGCCGCTTCGAGCCGCGCGCCGACCTCGTTGAGTTCGCTGGTGGCCTGGGTCAGCCCGTCCTGCGCCTGGGTCATCTCGGCGGTCGCCGCGTCCCGCGCCTGCACGGCGGTATCGCGCTCGCTGGTGGCCTGCGTCAACTCGGTGCGGGCTGCGTCGAGCTGAGTGCTCACCTGCGCCAGTTCGGCATTGGCGGTATCCAGTTCGGCCCGCGCCGCATCGCGATCGGCCACCACCGTGTCACGCTCGGCCTGCCCCGAGGCGATTTCAGCCCGGATGGCTTCGAGCTCGCCGGCCGCCTCCTGCTGGCTCGCCAGGTCCTGGCTCAATTGCGTGCGGGCGGTTTCCGCTGCGGCCAGCCGGGTCTCCAGCTCGCCCTCCCGGCCGGCGGCCGAGATCCAGATGATGAGGAAAGCCAGCCAGCCCACCACCGCAATCACGGCAAGGGCAAAGGGTAGCGGTTCGCGAAGACGTGTCGTCAGAGAACTAGCCATGACACTAGTGCTAGCAGTGTAAAACCGGCCCTGTCCATTGGCTTTTTATGATGCTTTGAAGACTTTGGGCGGGAACCATTTGCACGTGCCAGTGCTGTGTGGGCCCTCGGCAGCAGCTGCACGACCTGGTCGGTGTCCCTTGCCCTGCCGCCTATGCCCAAAGTCGTAGTGCCAAACTGCGATTAACATACTTGAGTTACGTTATTCACCCTCTCATAGTCGGCACGCACCGGACAGCAAGATCCGGAGTTTCAAGACTGCGCCAGCAGCCGGACGCATTTGCCATTCGTTCCGCCAAAGAGAGGACCACACCGATGCCCAAACTGACGCGCCGGACCTTCATCGCCGCGCTGCCGCCGCTGTTTTTGTCCACCCAGATCCCCGCCTGGGCCAGGCCCGCCTCCGATCTGGAGTTGATCGCCGACCAAAAGCTGCAGCCCGCCATCGTCACGCTGCATCGCCGGCTCGAGCGGCTCACCTCCACTCTCACCTTCATGACCACGGGCGCCCATCCCGATGACGAGCCCAGCGGGCTCTTGGCCGCCTTGCGCCATGTCTACGGCATCCGCCCGGTGCTCTATTGCATCACCCGCGGCGAAGGCGGGCAGAACAGCATCGGTCCCGAGCGCGGCTCGGTGCTGGGCGTGCTGCGCACCCGTGAAATGGAAGAAGCCTCGCGCTCGCTCGATGCCTCGCTGGCCTTTGGCAGCTTCGGGCCCAACGACCCGGTGCACGATTTCGGCTTCTCCAAGGACCCCGATGCCACCATCGACCGCTGGGGCCGCAATACCGTGGTCGAGCGCATGGTCTGGGCTTTCCGCCACTACAAGCCCGATATCGTGATGAACTGTTTCCTGGACGTGCCCGGCCAGCACGGCCATCACCGCGCCGCCGTGGTCGCCACGTTCCTGGCCGCCGAGCAATCGGGCACGACCGACGCCTATGCCGAGCAGCTGGCCAATGGGCTGACGCCCTGGAACGTGCCCAAGATCTATTCCCCGGCCTATGGCGGCGGCGGCGGCGTCTATGACGACGAGATCCCGCCCCCGCCCACCACCATCGTGGTCAAGGCCCCCGAGCGCGACAAGATTTCAGGCGCCACCTTCCCGCAAATGGGCGAGTGGTCGCGCTCGTGCCATCTGACGCAAGGCATGGGCCGCTGGCGCCCCCAGCCTCAGACCGAGTGGCAGCTGAACCTGGCCCGCGTGGCCCAGGGTGAGCCGGCACGTGAAGAGGCCGACATTCGTGAGGGCGTGCTGGCCACCATCGGCCAGATCGCCGAGGTCGATGGCATGCCCGCTTCTGCCGCCGATGCGCTGCGCACCGCCCAGGGCCTGATCGACGAGGCCATGGCAGATTATGCCGACCCCGTCGTCGTGGTCAAAAACCTGGCCGAAATCGGTAGCGCCATTGCCTCGGCCCAGGGGCAGCTGCCCATCGAGCTGGCCGATACCGTGGCCCATCGCCTGGCGCGCAAGCAGCGCGAGGTGGATCTGGCGCTGGCGGCAGCTGCCGGGGTGCGGGTGCGCGCCTATACCGAAGGCGGGGACATCTCGCCGGGCGGCGAGGTGGTGATCAAGACCCTGGTCGATGGCCCCGACGACGTCGAGGTCAGGTCCGTGGCCGTCATCGCCCGCGAGGGGCTTGCCGCCACCCCCGGCGCCGAGGGCGACACCGTCGCCGCCAGCCCCGATGCCGCGCTCACCAATCCGCTCACCGAGCAGTTCGATCCCCTGGGCGGCAATGGCGATGCCTTCGTGCGCGTCACCGCCGTCATCGGGGGCAAGGAGGCGGTGCTCGACATCGACCTGGAAGACGCCCTGCGCGTCATCCCCGAGGCTTCGGTGGAAATCACGCCCGAAGCGGTGGTGTTCAACACCGCCCAGACGCTGGCCCCGGTGCAGCTTACCGCCAACGTCACCAATGCCACCGCCGACGATCTGGGCTTCGATCTGCCCGCCGGCTGGAGCCTGGACACGGCGTCGGAAAGCTCGCCGCAATCGCGCGTCTACGATCTGCAGCCGCCCCAGGGCCTGGGCGAGGAGCGCATCGACATCCGCCCGACCCTGCTCGACAAGCCGGCCTACAAGATCTCCACCTTCACCTATCCCCATATCGGCACGGCGGTGGTGCCCACCGAAGTGTCGGTGCCGGTGCAGGCGGTGGGCGCGGCGCTGCCGGGCGATTACCCCATCGGCTATGTCAGCGGCGGCAACGACAATGTCGGGCTCTGGATGCGGCGGCTGGGCCTCAACGTCATCGATCTCGATGCCGGCCAGATCGAGCGCGGCGAATATCGCGATCTGCGCACGCTGGTGGTGGGCATCTTCGCCTTCGGCCGGCGCCCCGATCTCAAGGCGGCGCTGCCCCAGATCCACGACTGGGTGCGCAATGGCGGCCATCTGGTGACCCTCTACCATCGCCCCAGCGATGGCTGGGACCCCGCGACCGTGCCGCTCGCGCCCCTCACCATCGGCTCCCCCTCGATCCGCTACCGCGTGACCGATGCCAATGCCGAGGTCACCGTGCTGGCGCCCGATCATCCGCTGCTCAACACGCCCAACACCATCGGCCCGGACGATTGGGCCAACTGGGACAAGGAACGCGGCCTCTATTTCGCCTCCGAGTGGGACGCCGCCTATGTGCCGCTGCTGTCCATGAGCGATGCGGGCGAGGATGCGCTGGACGGCTCGCTGCTCTCGGCCCAGATCGGGGCCGGGCGCCACACCCACACCAGCCTGGTGCTGCACCACCAGCTCGACAAACTCGTCCCCGGCGCCTTCCGCCTGCTGGCCAATCTGGTGCAGCCGGCCGAGTAAGGGTTGACCCCACCCCAACCCTCCCCCTACCGAGGGGGAGGAGCCCGGGCGCCTCAGCCAGGTCCCCCCTGCCCCTCAGTCAGGTCCCTCCCCCTTCCAGGGGGAGGGACAGGTGGGGGGCCGCTCCTCAATACTCCAGCACCTGCCCGATCACCGGCAGCTCGCGCGGCGCCAGGCCCAGCGTCAGCACGCGGCACCCCGTCTCGGTCACCACCACCAGATCCTCGGTGTGGTAGGCCACCCTGTTCTCGTCGAAGGTCGAGGGCTCGATGTTGAACACCATGCCGGGACGCAAAATGGTGGTTTCGCCCGCCCGCAGCATGGGGTTTTCGTGCAGCTCCAGCCCGAAGCTGTGGCCCACATGGGGCATGTAGAACTGCAGCCCGCGCGCCTTGAACTGGTCGCGGCAGGCAAAATAGATGTCCTGGGCGGCAATGCCGGGCGCCACCATGGCCACCAGCGCCTCCTCGATCTCGATCAGCGCCCGATAGGTTTCGCGCTGCAGCGCGGTGGGGCTGCCCGCCGAATAGGTGCGCGCAAAATCGGACGACCAGGCGCCATAGCTGCCGCCCACGTCGAAGCGGATGATGTCGCCTTCCGAAACCCGGGCCCAATCGAAGGCCGGCGCGTGGAAGAGATGGGTGTATTGCCCCGAGCCAAAGCACATGAAGGCGGTGCCGTCGGCGCCATTGGCCAGCATATTGGCCGCAATGCGATCGGAAATGGTCTTTTCGGTCTCCCCCACCCGCGCCGCCGCCATGGCATCGAGCACGGCGCGATGCGTGCCCTTGGCTGCCCGCTCCAGAATGGCGATCTCGGCCTCGGATTTGTGCGCCCGGAACGCGCCCAGCGCGGCGGTGGTGTCCACCAGTTCGGCCTTGGGCAGAGCGCGCTCGAGCAGTTTGACCGCACTCGCAGGCAGATAGCTCAGATCGAGCCCGATCCGCCCCTGCCCCAGCCCCTCGGCCAGCAGCTCCTGGGCGAAGCGCTCCACCGGCTGGTCGGCAAACTCCACATAGGTGCGGATGTCCCCGATCTCGGTTTCGGCCGAAAGCAGGTTCTTTTCCAGGTTCACCACCACCAGGAACTGCTTGCCCGCCCCCGTGGTCACGGCAAAGCCGTGCCGGGTTGGAATGGTGCGCGCGGTGGGCACGTGCGCACCCGTCACATAGGTGAAGTTCTCCGGCGAACTGGCCGCCAGGGCTTCCAATCCCATCTCGGTGATGAGGCTGTGCACATTGGCCTGGGCGTTGGGGTTGCGACCGGAGGTCATGGGGCAGCTCCAGATTTGGCAGGGGACAGCCGGGATGGGCCCCGATCGAGGCTAGGCTTACGCATACTTTGTGTATACGTCTAGCATACGTTTGGATGATTGCTGAGGAGATTGCGATGCAACGGCTCGATGAAACCGCCAAGGGGGTGTGCGCCATCCTGGCTACGCCCTTTGCCCAGGACGGGGCGCTCGACACCGCCTCGATCGGCACGCTGGTGGAGTATTATCTGCGCCACGGCTCCAATGCGGTCACCATTCTGGGCATGATGGGCGAGGCCCAAAAGCTCGATGCGGCCGAAAATGGTGCCGTCATCACCACCACGCTCTCGGCCATGGCCGGGGCCGGCCCGGTCATCGTGGGCGCCTCCAGCCCCGGCGTGCGGCTCACCGCCGATCTGGCCAAGTTCGCCATGGATCAGGGCTGCGCCGGCGTCATGGTTGCCCCGCTGGGCGGCCTGCGCACCGACGAGCAGATCTTTGGCTATTATGCCAATGTCATTGCCGCCATGGGCGACGTACCGCTGGTCATTCAGGATTTCCCCACCGCCACGGGCGTCATGATGTCGGCGGGGCTGCTGGGTCGGCTGATCGACGAGTTCCCCCAGGTGGTGATGATCAAGCACGAGGATTATCCGGGCCTCAACAAGCTCTCGCGCCTGCGCGCAGACCAGGCCAATGGGCGTCGCCGCGTCTCGATTCTGGTGGGCAACGGCGCCTTGCATTTGCCCCAGGAGCTGGCGCGCGGCGCCGATGGCGCCATGAGCGGCTTTTCCTATCCCGAAATGATGTCGGGCGTGGTCTCCCGCTTTGCCGCCGGCGACGCTGACGGCGCCGAAGACCTGTTCGATTGCTATTTGCCCCTGGTGCGCCACGAAGCCCAGCCCGGCTTCGGCATTGCGGCGCGCAAGGAAATCCTGGTGCGGCGCGGCGCCATCGCGTCCAACCATGTGCGCCAGCCCGGCCCCAAGCTCACCCCCGCCGACATCGTCGATCTCGACCGGCTGATCGGCCGGCTCGAGCGGCGCCTCGCGGCGCTGGGTTTTGCCGCATAGCGTTTCCAACAAACGTGCCCACGGCTAGAAAGCCCGCAGGCACCACCCGACCGAGGCCCTTTTGCCGCTTCATCTTGGCGGTGAAAGGGTCTAGCACTGGCCGATCCGCCCGCGCGAGACCCCGCCATGCCCAGTGATCAAGACCAGGCCGATGCCCCCGGCGCCCTGCCCACCATGGTGGACATCGCCTATGAAAGCATCGTCTCTGGCATCATCACCCGCCGCCATGCCGGGGGCGAAGTGCTTCAGGAGGCGCGCATCGCCCAGGCCCTGGGCCTCTCGCGCACCCCGGTGCGCGAGGCGCTGGGCCGGCTCGAAGGCGAAGGGCTGCTGGTGCGCAATGGCCGCGTGCTCATGGTGCGCAGCGTCACGGTCAAGGACTATCTCGAAGCGCTGTTCCTGCGCCGCCTGTTGGAGGCCGAGGCCGTAACCCTGGCCTGCGGCGCCATTCCGCCCCAAATCCTCAGCGATTTGCGCGCCCGCGTCGCCGCGCTCACCGATCCGGCGGCCATCTCGGCGGAAGCCCATTGGCAGCTCGACGACGACATCCATTCCGCCATCGCCCAGGCCTCGGGCAATGAATTGCTGGCCAAGCTGGTCGCCGACCTGCGCCTCAAGACGCGGCTGTTCAACCTCAAGAAACTGCCCGACCGCTTCATCCCCGGCCGCGCCGAACACCTGGCCCTGCTCGATGCGCTCCTGGCCAACAAGCCCAACGCGGCGCGCAAGGCCATGGTCGCGCATCTGGAAAACGTCAGGGCCAGCATTCTGACCGCGCTGGGGATATGAACCTGGCCCCGGCCCGGCCTGGCGCCGGACCGAGGTCTTTGCGGGGCTGGCCTTACACCGAGCGGATCAGCCCGCCATCGACGCGGATGGCGCTGCCGGTGACGTAACCGGCGCCATCGCTGCACAGGAAGGCGGCGACGGCGCCGAATTCTTCCACACGGCCATAACGGCCCGCCGGAATGGCGGCCTGCGAGGCGGCGGCAACCTCTTCCAGGCTCTTGCCCGAAGTCTTGGCGGCGTTGCTGTCGATCTGGGTGGTGCGGTCGGTGTGGATGCGACCGGGCAGGATCAGGTTCACCGTCACCCCGTCCTTGGCGACTTCGGCGGCCAGCGTCTTGCTCCAGCCCAGCACCGCCGAGCGCAGGCCGTTCGAAAGCGCCAAATTGGGAATGGGCTGCTCGACGCCCGAGGAGGCCACCGTCACGATGCGGCCCCAGCCCTTGGCCTTCATATTGGGCAAGGCTTTCAGCGTCAGCGTGGTCACCGGCACCAGCATGGCTTCGAGCTGGGTGCGCCAATGTTCGGCCGTCACGGCCTGGGCGCCCATGGGCGGCGGCCCGCCGGTATTGTTGATCAGGATGTCGACGCCCTGCGCCACGGCGCCCAGCGTTTCAAGCCCCTCGGCCGTGGTCAGATCGGCCACGACGGAGCGCGCACTGCCCCCGCCCTGGGCATTGATCGTTTCCACCGCCGCAGCCAGCTTGTCGGCCGAGCGGCCCGTCACCACCACGTCCACGCCTTCGGCTGCCAGCGCCCGGGCAATGCCCAGGCCCAGGCCACCGCTGGACGACAGCACCAGCGCCGTCTTGCCCGCAATCTTGAAATCCATGCCGCCTCGCCTCCAATGGTCAATGATCGGGGCGGACGCTACTGCGCATGGGTCTTGCGCACAAGCTCAGGCGGCAAACAGCAGCGAGCGATGCACCGCCGCACCCGCCAAAGCGCCATCGGCCACTGCAAAGCTCAGCGACCCCATGGCCCGCCCGGCATCGCCGCAGGCAAACACGTTGCTGACCGTCGTGGCCTTCATCGCGTCGGTGGCAATAAAGCTCGCCAGCGGCCCCTCTTCGAGCGCGCAGCCCAGATCCTGCGCCAGCGGGCTCGAGGGGCTGGTGCGGCTGGCCACGAACAGCCCGGCCATTGCGTGGCGCGCGCCATTTGCCAGCACCACGTCGGCCTCGCCTTCGATGGCGGTAACCGCGCCGGGCACCACCGTCACGCCGCGCCGCGCCAGGTCCTGCGCCGCGGCGGCATCGGGCACCAGCGCATCGTTCAAGAACAGCGTGGTCGGGCCCCAGTCGGGCAGCATCATGGCCTGGTGCAAGGCCATCTCGTTGACCGCGATCACTCCGATCGGGCCCTGATTGAGTTCGTAGCCATGGCAATAGGGGCAATGAAACACATGCTGCCCCCAGCGCTCGGAGAGGCCATCAATGGGCGGCAAGCCATCGGTAACGCCCAGCGCCAGGATGATGCGGCGGCCTGCATAATCGGTGCCATCAACGCTCACGGCAAAGCCCTCGTCCACCGGCGTCACCGCCTGGGCGCGGCCCTCGATCCAGCTCACCGTGGGATAGGCCAAAAGCTGCGCCTTGGCCTCGCTCGCGATCTGGGCCGGCGCCTTGCCGTCCTGGCCCAGAAAGCCATGGGCACTCTTGGCAAAGCGGTTGCGACGTTCCCCGGCATCGATCACGCGCACGCTGCGCCGCGCCCGCGCCAATTGCAGCCCGGCTGCCATGCCGGCATAGCTGCCCCCGATGATGATGACGTCATCCATGCGATTGCTCCTTGTGGTGTGCGGCCCGATGCGCTTGGGCATGGGCCGAAAAATCCTGCGCCAGTTGCGCCAGCGTCACCGCCCCCAGCTGGCTTACCAGCAGCGCTTCGGCCTCGGCAAAGGCCGGCGACAGCGCCCGGTTGACCGCCTGTTCCACGAGGCACTGGGGGTGTTCCAGATGCACCCCGATCGCCAGAATGCGCGGCGCGCCCAGCGCCTCGTGCACGTCGCGCAGGGTGATGGTGTCGAGCGGGCGCGCGATCTCCCAGCCCCCGCCATGGCCCTTGCCCGAGCGCACGAACCCCGCCTCGCGTAGCCCCGCCATGGTGCGGCGCACCACCACGGGGTTGGTGTCCATGCATTTGGCCAAGGTTTCCGAGGTCATTGCCCCGCCATGGTCGGCCATGTGCAGCAGCGCATGCAGCACGGCCGAAAGCTTGCTGTCGTGTTTCATGCAACTTTCTATGTTACATGAGATCGACGCCGTCAAGCCCCGCGGCCAGGGGAGCAGAGCGGCAATGGTTTTGAGATCTATCGAGAGCCACAGGGGCAGCACCCCTCCCCGCCCCCATCGGCGATCAAGGATAGCAGTCCCCTGGTTGACGCCTCGCCACGCCCGGTGTTTCTGCCCACCTCTTGAAACCTTTGCGGAGGAACGGCCATGGCCACCGATTGGGATGCATCGGCTCGAGCCTGGATTGCCTCACAGGGCGAGAGCGGCGATTTTGCCCGCAACCATAGTCTCGATGCCCCCATGCTGGCGCGGGCCATGGCCCAGCCGGTTACCCGCGTCCTCGATGTGGGGTGCGGCGAAGGGCGGTTCTGCCGCATGCTCTTCCGTCACGGCATTGCCGCCACCGGCATCGATCCGACCGCAGCGCTCCTGGCGCAGGCACGGGCGTTGCACCCAGAGGGCGACTATCGCGCCGGCCGGGCCGAAGCGCTCGATTTTTCCGCTGGTGTCATCGGCCGGCCCACGCCCAAGGCCGCAGGGCAACCAAATCCACACTCTGCCAACACAGGTGCAACACATCCCAACCGATGCGCTGTTAACAAAAACCCCAGTTGCGCCCCGCCCCCCATTTGTCTAGTGTGCCCCCGCTCGGCCCGATCCCCACATCGGGCCCCCGCACCCGTAGCTCAGCTGGATAGAGCGCTGCCCTCCGAAGGCAGAGGTCACAGGTTCGAATCCTGTCGGGTGCGCCAATAACTCTCTGATATCGCTGAAAGATTCGAGACAGCCGTCGGCAGATCGTGAGCGCTGTTTTGCTGGGGTAACACCGGGGTAACACAATAGCGTGATTTTGGTGCGGCGAACGGTTGCAGCCCGCGAGATTCTCGACGCGCGTCCGCCAGCCAAATGACCCTAGCGGCCGCCCCTTGGTTGTCTCTGGTCCACTAACTGCTGTTGCGGCCCAGAAAAGGGACGGTGGGCTATTGGCAGCGATTCGGCTTCAGCGGCCGAGCAGATCAAGGATATGATCTGTTCGTTCCCGCGAAAAATGCCGTGTCGCGGAACTCCGGACTCCCTCAGGAAACTTAATGAGGTGAGCCAGCGCCTTCGCATCCTCACCGTGGAATACTACCATCTGAAGCTTCGGCATGTTGTCGATAAGTAGCTGAATCAGTGGCACGCTCGATATCTTCGCTATTGAACCGCTTGGGCCCTGATCACGGTAAAAATTGGTCTCGATCACTCTCTTCCCGGCATTTCGGATATGATCGAAGCGCAACCTAGTTCCCATAAGGCGCGGTTTCTTCTTTTTGTAATCGGCCATGAAGAGGTCATAGTCGAAACCGGCCGATTCATCCCAGTATTTCCACCAGTCCGTGGTCATATCCGTCGAAGGATTTTCGCCTACTATGATCGCGCTGCTAGCATGGGGCATTCCATCGCATACGAAGGGCCGATTAAAGCAAGGCTGCTCAATCACCTTCCTTAGATTTGCTGTCCAATCCATCCTGCCCCCCTTCGTCGCCGTCGCCTTTGTTGCCTGTGCGTGCCTTATCAGACAAGCCTTGCCCAAGCACCATTAGCATGACTAGCTGACACTCTCGCAGCTTCGGCTATCAGATCAACCCCGACACAGTGCGCCCTTTAGCCAGCCCTCTCCCTAAGCAGGCGGCCGCATCGCTAGAATGACCTCCTTTTGCCGATAGTCGGGGATTTTGCCGTAGCTGGTGAAGGTGGTCAGCATGTTCTCATGGCCCAGGTTCTGGGACCAAGCCTTCATCTCTTCGGCGGACGCTGAACGCTGCTGGCCGATCTGGGCCAGCATGTGCCTTAGGCTGTGCGGCTTGAAGTCGGGGAGATTGGCCGCAGCGCAGGCCTCCCTAAACAGCTTGCGGATTGGGTCGGCATTTGCCCAGCCTTCCCGGCCCAGGCGCGGCGGCAAGGTTTCGCCGTCGGGTCCGAAGGAGACTTCGGTCTTGGGGAAGAGCGGATCGGCAGGGCTGTAGCGTAGCTCCATCTCCAGCTCGTGCTTCCACACCCGAACGATCTCGACGAACTGCTCCCCCACCGGAAAGAACCACGTCGGGAACGCCTTGCGGAACTTGGTTCGGACGTGCCGAGAATCCTGAAAAATTTGCCTGTCGTCGAGATCGAGATCACCCAGCCGCAGGGAAGCGACGGCATTGTCGCGCGCGCCTGTTAGCGCGATCAACGCCACAATGGCCCGGTTGCGGCGCTCGACGATGGTTCCGGTCGGCATGGAAGCGACCAATGCCTCGATCTGCTGAAGTCGCGGCACCTTAATCGGACGTGCCCCCCGCGCGATGGCCTCATCATGCCGTGACGGATTGAAATAGTATGCATCCGTGGCCACCAGCCGCGTCCGAAATCCCTTCTGATCTGCAAGCCAGCGCACAAAGTCGCGCATGGCATAGAGCGTCGAGTTGATGGTCGCCTTGCTAAGCCGGGTGCCGCTGCGCTGCCCGCTAAGCTGGGCGAGGTGCTTCTTGAACGGCTCGGCCTGTTCAACCCGCAACTGCCTGAAGTCGCGGCGGTTGGAGAAGTCTTCGAACCTGTCGAGCGCGGCGGCAACTTGCTCGACGGACTTGTCGGCCATTTGCTTGGCATTGCGCAGCCAATGAAAATAGCGGTGCTTCAGCCGCTCATTGGCGGGGTTGGGTTTCATGGCATGCTCCTATGCTGCAAGTGATGGTTCAGACGGGCCTGTCGACTCTCTCTTATGGGTTCGGGGGGCGGTCTGATCGTCACCTCCAGTTCGGCCTGAAATTGGGCCAGCCGCAGGGCATTGACCCGCTGGGTCATCATGCGTTCGCAGGTCGGGCAGATGGCTTTTAGAGTGCCGCCCTCGCCGGGGCCGGGAAGAAAATCGGCCATTTCACCAGCAGGTCGGCGCGGAACCCTGCACCCGAGGCAGAAGAGTTCGCCCGCACCGCATGGCCGCTTGCGCCCAGCGCGGCGCTCGACGTGAAATCGGTTGAGTTCACTGCCATGGATCAGCACGGGCTTGCCCTTGTCATTGGGCGACAGGCCGTCGCCCAGCCAATGCCGCACCGTCTGGCGATGCCCCCCGTAAAGCTCGGCCACCTCATTTATGGTGTAGCTGAAGTGCGACTTGGCCCGGCGTGGGTTGTGGCGAGAGCTTGCCATGGCGCCTAGGCCTCGACCGAAGTCGAGCGGCGCGGCGTGCCCAAGCGCGACGACGCCCATTGGTCGAGATCGGCGGGGGCATAGAGCGGGAACCGGCCCGCCTTGCGGTAGACCGGGCCACCGCCCACCACGGCCAACTTCGCCAGCCATTTGGACGAACAGGGCATGCCCCAACTGTCACGCACATAATGCGCAGCTTCGGCACGGCGAAAATAGCGGGGAAACGATGCGGTCAACTCTCATCTCCTATTAGTGTGCCGGGGTTTCCGGCGGTTGACGGAGATGGTTTAAGGCTGGCGAAGACGGCAGAAACAGCCGGGATAAAACGGTAGAAATCAGGTCATTTATCCCGCTTCAGCTCCCAGTATCGGGCACGGATGCTGGTACGGACGGAGTCCGGCTTGGCCTGCGGCATGCTCTTGTGGTTGTCGGCCAGCCACTGCGAGAGATGCCGCGCTTCAGCGGCAAGGCTCGGCAACAGCAATCCAAGCCGGGCCCGCCGCTCCATTTCCTGCACGAACAGATGCGATGAAGTCGGGCGGCCGGGGGTGCCGCTCTTGGGTGGCAAAGGCTCGCTGAACGGCCAGAGGTCTCGTACGTCGCCTTTCTCCACCATCAGGTGCGACCATTGCTGCCGGTGGTGGCTGGTGATCTGATCGTTGAAGCCGCCGTGCCAATGCTCTTCGTCGATATAGGGCCAGGACTGGAGATAGGCTTCCCCGGCCCCGAGGAACAAATCATCGGCATTGCCCGACGGGTAAAAGACGCGCAGGCTGGCAAAGACCACTGCGGGCACCATTTCGCGCAAGGCGCCTCGCATGCCGGTCACCCGCACCTTTTCCGATGCGATGGCGGCCAGCAATTGCGCGAAGGCCGGGTGCCAGGGCTCTTCGTCCCAGAGATTGAACGTCACTCGCCCGCCCTGCGTCGCGATCCATTGTGCAGCGCAAAACAGCGGCATGTAGCCATGCCCGCTGGGCGGCATCAGTTCGGGAAGGTCCGCCACCAATTTGGACTTGCGTCGCCAAGTGCCCCGAACGCTCGAAGACGGGAACAGCACCTCCCGATAGCCCTCGCCGACACGGCCGCGCCGCACCTCGTCGGCTTCGCCCGGCCCCTGCACCGGCTCCAGCTCGTGCCAATCGAGCGGCGGAATGGGGACGCGGCGCCCCGTAACGGTGTCGATGCCGGTGGCGTGCACATAGCCTTGCTGCAAGAGGTGCCAGAGATCACCCCGCGCCTCGCCGAAAGGCACGAATGCCCTTCCCTCTTGCACGGGCTCGGTTGCAGCGATCATGGCCAGCAAGGGGACCGTGGGGCGCTCCCGCTGCTCTAAAAACCAGCCCTCGCGCACGGGCCCATCCGGTCCCGAACGCCAGGGCTTGCGCACCCATAACCAGCATCGGGCGCGATAGGGGGCGCTCCAGTCCCGCACCTTGTCGAGATCGAGATAGATGATCCAGGCCAGCACCATGGCCAGCGTCCAGTGCGGCTCGTCTTCGGCCCGGTGCGCATCAGACGACGGCGTGCTCGAAAGGCTGCCCAGCCCCAGCCGAACCGCCTCGGCATCTGCCTGCGCGCCCGTGATCTCGCCCCGCTTGGCGCGCTCGACCAGTTGGTCGCGTTGGTCGGTTGCATCGCTCGATCTGCCGCTCATGGTCTTGCGCCCAGCATGTTCGTCGCCACATCGATCCGCCGCTTGCGGCGGACGTCATCAGCATTGCATGCACCGGGTGCGGCCTGCCATATGCAGGGCGCCAGATGTCGGATCAAACAGGTTTGCCGGATGTATGAGAACGCCTTCAACGCAATCGAGAAAGCCCTTCGGGCCGAAGAAGGCATCAGCAACGAACTGGACTATGTGGAACAAACCTCTTGGGTCTTGTTCCTGAAATACCTGCACGACCTCGAAAGCGAGCGGCGCGACAGGGCGGAGCTGGAGGGCAAGGACTATGCGCCCATCATCGATGGCGCCCATCGCTGGGATCGCTGGGCCAGCCCCAAATTAGGCGGGGTGCCCGATCTCAATGGCGCCATGACGGGCGACGATCTCGTGCGCTTCGTGGACGGCGAGCTGTTCCCCTACCTTGCCAAGTTCCATGAGCGCGCCACCGGCCCCGACACCATCGAATACAAGATCGGTGAGGTGTTCACCGAACTGCGCTCCAAATTCCGCTCCGGCTATATCCTGCGCGACGTGCTGGAGATCGTGGACGGGCTGCACTTCAAGACCCAGGCCGACAAGCACGAACTGTCATCGCTTTATGAAACCCGCATCCGGCGCATGGGCAATGCCGGGCGCAACGGCGGCGAATATTACACCCCCCGGCCCCTGATCCGCGCCATGATCAAGGTGATCGATCCCAAGATCGGCGAGACGGTTTATGATGGCGCGGTGGGGTCGGCAGGCTTTCTGTGCGAGGCTTACGACCATATGCGCAGCCCCGCCATGTCGGCCGGTGACTACGAAACCCTGCAACGCCGCACCTTTTTCGGGCAGGAAAAGAAGTCGCTCGCCTATGTCATCGGCATCATGAACATGGTGCTGCACGGGATCGAGGCGCCCAACATCGTTCATGCCAACACGCTCAATGAGAACGTGATGGACATTCAGGAGAAGGACCGCCACGACGTCATTCTAGCCAACCCACCTTTTGGCGGCGGCGAGCGGCGCGAGGTGCAACAGAACTTCCCCATCAAGTCGGGCGAAACTGCTTACCTGTTCCTGCAACACTTCATCCGCAAGCTGCGGGCCGGGGGCCGGGCGGCGGTGGTCATCAAGAACACGTTTCTGAGCAACACCGACAATGCCAGCGTGGCCTTGCGGCAGGACTTGCTGGAAGGCTGCAACCTCCACACCATCCTCGATTGCCCGCAGGGCACCTTTCAGGGAGCGGGGGTGAAAACGGTCGTGCTGTTTTTCGAGAAGGGCGAGCCCACGCGGCACATCTGGTATTACCAGCTCGATCCGGGCCGCAGCATGGGCAAGACGAACCCGCTCAACGATGCCGACATGGCCGATTTTATCGCAGCCCAGCGCTTTTTCACCACGGGACCGCGCTCATGGATCGTGGACGCCGCCAACGTGGATGGCAAAACCTTCGATTTGTCGGTGAAGAACCCCAATGCGCCAGAGGCCGAGGCGCTGCGCAGCCCCGAAGCGATCATCGACGCGATTCTTGCCCGCGATGCCGAGACGGCGGAAATCCTTGATCGGATCAGGGGGCTGCTGTGAAGGCCGGGTGGCGGGTTGTTCCGCTGGGGAAACTCGTCGAAATCAGGCCGACTAAGCGCGAAACGCGGATACGACTGAAGCCTGATCAGCCGGTATCCTTCGTGCCAATGGAGGATTTGAAAGAAATTCAACGCAATTTCGCGCCCAAGCAGGTGCGTCCATTATCGGAGGTTTATGGGGGATACACGTACTTTGCCGAAGATGATGTTCTTCTGGCAAAAATCACGCCCTGTTTCGAAAATGGAAAGCTATCGGTAGCGCGTGGCCTTAAGAACGGAGTTGGCTTCGGTTCAAGCGAGTTTATGGTGCTACGCTGTGACACAAAACTCGATCCGGACTACCTATTTTACTTCCTGTCGCGTGACGTCTTTCGAGAGAATGGCAAAGGTAGGATGACTGGGGCAGTCGGGCATAAGCGGGTGCCACCTGAGTTCGTGCAATCACAGGAACTTCCCCTCCCGCCGCTGGACGAACAGAAACGGATCGTTGCGGTTCTGGATGAAGCCTTCGAGGGCCTCTCCCGCGCCCGCGCCAACGCCGAAGCCAACCTCGCAGATACTATGGAACTGAATGCAGTTGCTGCGGATGCCGTTCTGTATGAGCACGCTCCCGGCGAACGTATTGGGTCTCTCGCCGAACTATTCGGCCCGGTATCGACAGGACCGTTCGGCTCAATTCTGCATCAGTCTGATTATGTGGAAAACCAAACACCTTTGGTAAACCCAGCGCATATATTGAACGGAAGGATTGTCCCGGACTTTCGAAAGACCATCGGTAATGAAGCGCTTCAGAGGTTGGGTAGTTATAGGCTCCGGCAAGGAGATATCGTTTTGGGCCGCCGGGGCGAAATGGGTAGATGCGCGGTAGTTGGCGAAACAGAAGAAGGCTGGCTCTGCGGCACCGGTTCGTTTTTTATCAGGCCGAAGTCATCGGATAACCCTGACTATGTTGCCGCGATGATCAGATCGCGTTCCTTTGTCAAAAAGCTCGAAGTGATGGCATCGGGTGCAACTGTCCAAAACATCAGCAATAAGGACCTTGGCTTGATGCAGATGTCGTTGCCACCCAGAGAGGTTCAAGATGAACGGATGACCAGAATCGCGCTATTCTATGAGAAGTCTGACGATCTTTCTAGGCTGTTTAAAGCACGTCTAAGTGAGCTAGATACCCTTCGCCAATCCCTTCTGCAAAAAGCCTTCTCAGGCGAACTGACCTGACCTAACCTCGTCTAATGATTGAGACCGAAACCGAAGCCGACACCCGCGCCAACCGGATTGATCCGGTGCTTGCCGCATCGGGGTGGACAACGGTTCCGGGGGCCAAGGTGCGGCGCGAGGTGATCTGCCCCGGCCGCATCATGCCGGGGGGCAAGCGGGGAGAACGCCTCTCCGCCGATTACGTGCTGATCTATCGCGACCAGAAACTCGCCGTGATCGAGGCTAAGCGGGCGGGGCTGGCCCACACCACCGGTCTCGCCCAGGCCAAGGACTACGCCACCCGCCTGAAAGCCCGCCTTGCCTATGCCACCAACGGGCTGGGCTGGTACGAAGCCGACATGGCGACGGGGGCGGAAGGCAATGTGCGGCCCTTCCCCACCCCCGATCAGCTTTGGGAGCGCTGTTTCAGCGATGCCAACAAATGGCGCGAACGCTTCGGCGCGGTGCCCTTCGAGATGGCAGGCGGCAAGTGGGAGCTGCGCTATTACCAGCACAACGCCATCAATGCCGTTCTGGAAGCCGTGGGCAAGGGCGACAAGCGCATTCTGCTGACGCTGGCGACGGGCACGGGCAAAACCTCCATCGCCTTTCAGATCGCCTGGAAGCTGTTCCACGCCCGCTGGAACCTCTCAGGCGAACCCACCCGCCGCCCGCGCATCCTGTTTTTGGCAGACCGAAACATTCTGGCAGATCAGGCCTATAATGCCTTCTCCGCCTTTCCATCCGACGCGGTGGCGCGGATCGATCCCGAGGCGATCCGCAGGAAAGGCGGCGTGCCCAGGAATGCCAGTATCTTCTTCACCATCTTCCAGACGTTCATGACGGGCGACGGCAAGCCCAGCTATGAGGGCTATCCGCCCGATTTCTTCGATGTCGTCATCATCGACGAATGCCACCGGGGCGGCGCCAATGACGAAGGCAACTGGCGCGGCATCATGGAGTATTTCTCGCCCGCCGTGCAGCTCGGCCTGACCGCCACGCCCCGCCGCAAGCACAACGCCGATACCTATGCCTATTTCGGCGCCCCGGTTTACACCTATTCGCTGCGCGAGGGGATCGAGGACGGCTTTCTGACGCCCTTCAAGGTGCGCCAGATGGCCAGCACCATCGACGAATATGTCTGGGACGGCACCGACGAAATCGTTCAGGGCGAGATCGAGAAGGATCGCTATACCGAAGCCGACTTCAACACCAAGCTGATCATCGAGGGGCGCGAAAGAAGCCGGGTTGCCGAGTTCATGGCCCAGATCGACCAGCGCCAGAAAACGCTGGTGTTCTGCGCGACACAGGACCATGCACTGCGGGTGCGCGACTACATCAATCAGATCAAGACCAGTGCCAGCCCTGACTATTGCCATCGCGTCACGGCCAATGACGGCAAGCCGGGCGAGCAGCATCTGCGCAACTTTCAGGACAACGACAGGACGATCCCCACGATCCTGACGACGTCGCAGAAACTTTCCACCGGTGTCGATGCGCGAAACGTCCGCAACATCGTCTTGATGCGGCCGATCCGGTCGATGATCGAGTTCAAGCAGATCATCGGGCGCGGAACCCGGACTTATGACGGCAAGGACTACTTCACGATCTATGATTTCGTGAAGGCCCACGAGAACTTCAACGATCCCGAATGGGATGGCGAACCCCTCCCACCCGAAGGAGACCCGCCGCCCCGCCCCGGCCCCAAACCGGAACCACCGGCGGCGCCGGAGCCCCCCGAGGGCGGTGGCGATGGCGACGACCCCAAGCCCAAGCTGATCATCAAGCTGGCCGACGGCAAGGCACGGGCCATCCAATACATTGCCGCCACCACCTATTGGGGGCCGGACGGCAGGCCGATGACAGCCCAGCAGTTCCTTGAACGCCTGTTCGGGGATCTGGCCGGCATGATCGCCGACGAAGAGGAGTTGCGCCGTCAATGGAGCAATCCCGAAAGCCGCGAGCACTTCGTCGCCCTGCTGGAGCAGCGCGGCTATGATGCCGACAAGCTGGCCGAAATGCGTCGCCTGATCGATGCCCCCAACAGCGATCTGTTCGACGTGCTGGCCTATATTCTGTTTACGACGACGCCCAAGACCCGTGCAGACCGTGCCGCAGCGGTTCGCGGGGAAGGCCTGGGGACGGCCAATGCACCGATGCGAGAATTTCTTTTGGGCATCTTACAAGCCTATGAGGTGCGAGGCGAAACGGAGCTGGCACCGCGCAAGCTGGGTGATTTTCTGACGGCGCGCTATGGAACGCTTTCCGACGCCAAGCAGGCACTGGGTGAAATCGCCACCATCCGGCAAGCCTTCGTGGAAGTTCAGCGCCAGATTTACGCCACCTAACGGCGCGCCCGCGCTTTTATCCACGCTTCCCCGTCGGCAGGGGAATTATCTCCGCAGTCGCGCGACCCTGCAACGCTGCCGCCACCGATTGCGCGATGCCATCGGCCGCTTGCCGCACCGGATCGTCGGCGAGGTGCGCATAGCGGCTGGTGGTCTTGACGTCGGCATGGCCCAGGATCGCGCCGATCACGGGCAGCGCATCCCCGCGCGCCAATCCCATGGAAGCATAGCTGTGGCGCAGATCGTGCAGCCGCAGCGCGGGAAACCCCGCGCGCTCCTTCACCTTGGCCCAAACCCGCTCGACGCCCTGAAAGTGGCCTTCCCCGCTTCCGGCCGGAAAGACGAACGGGCTATCCCCAATGGCTGACTGGGCGGCCAGCACTTCCCTCGCGGGGGCGCCAATGGGGATGACTTTGGCGCCGGTCTTGGAATCGCCCAGCCGCAGATAGCCCCGCTCCAGATCGAGTTCGGACCACTTCAGCGCGGCGATTTCGCTCTTGCGGGCACCGGTGAACGCCAGCAGCCGGATGATGGCAAGGGCGGACGGGTTGGCGCCTTCGGCCTCCAATGCCGTCAACGCCGCGCCGATCTTGGCCAGTTCGGCAGCCGACAGGAAGGTTTCGCCCTTCTTATCGGCATAGCGCTTCACGCCGCGCACCGGATTGTCGGCACGCAACCCGCGCGCCACCGCAAACGACATGATCCCGCCCAGCAGCCCAACCGTCCGGGTTGCGGTGCCCTTGCCGCCCTCGACAATGGCCCTGCCGCGCGGCTTGGTCTTTTCATCGGCCGCCGTCTTGCCGCTGGCCACGTCGCGCATGAACTTCTCGACGTCGGCGCGCGTGATCTCGCCGATCCGCTTCTTGCCCAGCAGCGGCTTGATGTGGCGCTCGATCCGGCCGCGATCCGTGGCGATGGTGCTTGACTTCTTGGTGTCGCAGCCTTCCTTCAGATAGGTGTCGCACACGTCGGCGAAACGCAACTCCGCCCGCGCCTTCGCCTTCTCCGCCGCCCGATCCTGCCCAAGCTCGGCTTGCAGGATGATGGTCTTGGCCTCGTCGCGTGCCTTATCGGCCTCGATCTTTCCCACCGCGCCGATGGTAACGCGCCGCTGCGGCGAATTGCGCCCGCCGGTGCGGTAAACGGCGATGAAGGACTTGGCGCCGGTGGCCCGCACGCGTACGCCGAAACCGGTGAGTTCCCCATCCCAGTGCACGTATTCCTTGCCCGTCACCTGCAAGGCGTCAACTGTCCGCTTAGTGATCCGACCTGCCGCCACTTCGATCCTCCTTCGCCTGATCGCTGCCATCTGGGGTAACACCGGGGTAACACCGGGGTAACACGTCGCCAGAAACATGCAGCAACCGCTGGAAATCACTATCGGCGAAAATCAAGCGTTTGCAAGGGGTAACGGAGATCGTATCGATGCCGAAGAACCCTCAGAAACTGTAAACCATTGCCCTCCGAAGGCAGAGGTCACAGGTTCGAATCCTGTCGGGTGCGCCATTTCAGAACAGAACTCTGAACGCCGAACGCCGCCGTTTCTACGCTTGAAGCGGCGACCAGCGTTCGCAGCAATTCTGACCTTGATCCCGTGATGCGAACCTCGTCGTCAGCAACCTCGACACGCTGCGCCAGGGCGCGCAGGTGGTCGCGATGATATCCGCCATTGTCGAGCCGTATCCGTTCACGCGCCTTACAGGCGAAGGCCTTGAGCATGTCAGGGGTGACACCCTGACTGCCTGAGCTGTCGAGCGCGAGCTGCGTGCGCTCGGCATCAGCTACGGCTTGATCTCGTAATGCCTTTAGGCTTGCCATGCGCTCTTTCGCCATGGCGTCGTCTTTATCGATTATTCCACCTTCGATGGCATCAAACAGACGGCCGATCCGTTGGTCAGTCTCTGTGATTCGTCTGTTAAGCTCTGCCAGATGCGCTCGGCGACGCTCTACACGCTCCTGACGTCTGTCGATGACGCTGGAAAGGATGGATTCCAGCCGCTTGGGCTGGAGCAAGCGATCTCCAATATGATCGGCGACGAGATGATCCAGCTTGCCCATCGGAATCGCTCGACCCTTGCAGCCAATCTTGCCCTGCCGGGCCTTGGTCGAGCAGGTGTAGTATCGGTATGTCTGCCCAGCGCTTCCCTTTCCAGTGCGTAACGTCATTGCACCTCCGCACTTGGCGCAGAAGCAAATGCCCGTCAGCAGCGTGGGGCCACTGGATACGCGGGCCGGCGTCACCAAAGGATCGCGCGACTTCAAACGCGCTTGCACAGCGTCGAAAATCTCGCGGTCGATCAAAGGCGGCACTGCCATGATGGCAACCTCGTTCTCCGGCTTCTTCTCCCGGTTTTTATGCGAGCGCGTGTTGAACCTGTGTTCACCGATGTAGGTGGTCCGGGTCAGGATAGCGTGGATTTGCGCCAGACCCCATTTGCCACCGTCACGGGTGAAGAAGCTGCGCTCGTTGAGATAAGTGGCAATAGCCTTGACGCCCATTGCGCCGGATGTGCCATCACCTTCGAGATAGAGCCGATAGATCAGCCGCACGGTGTCGGCGTGCAGCGGGTCGATCTCCAGCTTCTTCTTGATCTTCGCTCCCCGCTGCTCGGCCGCGACGATGCGGTAACCAATGGGGGGGCGTGCACCGTTCCAGAAGCCCTGTCGGGCGTTCTCGTTCATGGCGCGGAGGACGTGCTTGGCGTTCTCCTTGGACTGATACTCGTCGAACAGCGCCATGATCTGCCGCATCATCTGGTGCATGGGGTCGTCGCCCATTTCCTGCGTGATGGAGACCAGCTTGACGCCGTTCTTCGCCAGCTTGCGAACGTAGAACTCCATCTCGAAGTGATCGCGGAAGAAACGGCTGAACGAATGGACCACGACCACATCGAAGGGCGCGGGCTTCGACGTGCCTGCCTCTATCATGCGCTGGAACTCGGGGCGCTTGTCGTTGGTGGCGGTTGCACCCGGTTCAACATAAGTCTCAACGAGCTGATAGCCGCGTTGCTGGCAATAGGCTTCGCCCTGCCGCTTCTGGTCGGGAATGGAAATATCATGCTCGGCCTGCCGGGCGGTCGATACGCGCAGGTAAAGGGCGGCGCGAGCGGTAGTGGTTGGGCTGTGAATATTCATGGCTGGCCTCCCATAGCTTTCTTAGCCTTGGGGCGGCCGATCAGTGGCAACGCCAGTTCCACCCGGTCATGCACCACCTTGGGCGCGAGCTTGCGACCATGCCCCGGTTCGAGCCGCACAAGCCCGTAGCTTTCCATGGTTTTCAGGGTACGTGACAGATTAGAGCCGGCCCGGCCGGTGATTTCCGCCAGTTCCTCCAGCGAGGCCGGGGCCTTCTCGGCGATGATGCGCAGCAGTTCGCGGTTGCCGGCCGACAGCACCTTGGCGAAGGATTCGGTTGAGGTGAACCACACCTTCGGATCGGTGGGCGCAGGTTTTTCCTCGCCGCGCGCAATCCGCATGGTGCGGGCCTTCATTTCTTCATAGTCGGCAATCCCGACTTTCAATGTGGTCATAGGGCACCTCGCTCCTTCAACACCGCGTCCACCGCCTCCCAGAAATCGGCCAGCAGCGTGGCCGCGTCCTCGTAGGCGTAAGGCCTCACGGTCTGGAGGCGGTGCCGATGGTCCATCGGTTCGCCGCGTCTGCCTCGGCCGACCGGATGGGCATTGTCGAAGCCAACCAGCCGTTCGCCCGAAGGCCCGTGAAGCGTGAGCGAATAATCGAGGCCGTGCGGTTTTTCCGGCGATGTCGGAACGCGGGTGACGACGAACTTCACCCAATAGCCGCCCTTGGGATCGACAAAAAGCATCTGTCCGTCGAGGTCCAGAAGCGTGTCGAGGCCCGGATCACGATGCCCGCTCACACCTTTTTCCTATCAGTTTGAGATAGGAATTGCAAGCAATCATCCGGCTTTCGTGGGTTCAGGAGTTCGTCGAACACATCGCCGAACCAACGCTCGAACACGTCGATCTCGGCCTCGGTGACGGGAATATCCTCCGGCCAATCGTCGGTGACGCGCATCCTTTGCCCGTCCGGACCGAGAAGCGGCGTGTCGTTGGCTCGCGTCCGTCCGTCCGGCGTGGGATCATCAGCGTAGTTGAAAAGATCGTCGGGAAGTGGCTCGGGGATCGACTGTCGCGGTCGCCCTTTACGGGCGCGGCGTCGCTCTGCGCACATGAAGTCCTCCTTGGTTCTGGTGGATTCCAGGGCACCCGAAGCCCCGGAATTAAGCGAACCATGGAGGGCAATCGGCGGCCTGTAGCGTGCCGAATTTGCGGTGATACGCTGGCGGCACCCCGCAGGTCAGACCTAGGGCGAGTTTGGGAACGCTTTCTGCCGGTCTGGTATCGCCGCTGGATCGCGAAAACCGGTCGTTGCGTCCAGCGCGCCGAAGACGGTTTTGAAGCGCGACTCCAGGCTCACAGAAGCCGACGCAGGCCGTCGCTTAGATCAGCTTGGCTTTCGATCCCATCGATACGCTTGTCCGGCCTTAGGGGTACGTCCACGGATTGGCTGTCGCAGCGTTATAGAAAGCGACTTCGAGCGGGAACCTCTCGTGACGCATGGCCGCCAAGGTGTTCGCCTTGGCAATGATCTGTTGGTTGCTTGGTGATCCGGGGTCGCCGAACAGACTAACGTAGAGCTTCTTGAACTTACCAGTTCCGAACCGCCGCAAGATATGGTCGTCATTCTCGGCCAATGAATGCCCGAGGACAAAAAAGCAGTGCCGCCCCTGCTGAGCGTTCGCAGTTAGCTGCTTGAACCCCTGGTAAAGATAGGCGTTGTGCCGGATCTTCGCCTTTTTCTGCGCACTTGACCCCTCGGTGACAAACAGCGGGTACTTGTTGTCATTGATCGCGCGCCGCGCCTGATCAATCAGGCGATCGTTCGTCCTAACCCATGTGAACTTCTGTAGCTCCGTCCCAGCATCGAAGAGATGCAATGCTCCATGAAGGAAATGGACCTTGGCGCTATGGGCCGCGACTTCGCCCTGCCATACGACGTAGTCGGCCATGGGATCGTCTTCGTCATTCCCAAAGCCGTCATTCGTGGCAAGGTCGATGGCCTCGGTGAACGGATTATCCTCATGCATGAGGGTCCAATACAACAGTAGATCGTAGTTTAGGCTGAAAACTTGACCGTCGTTTTCCCGTCCTAGGAACAGGCTGAGAAATCTCCGACAGGCCCAAAACTTGTCGTGAGCAATATCGCCAGGAACGTCCGGGTGGTTTCCTGCGATGGCGGTTAGAAGGATTTCCTTCAAAGCGTTGGCATCGGCCAGCATCTTGGCGGCTGCATCGGCATGCCCAGGTGTATATATGCCCGCGAGAAGCGCGCCGGCTTCAAGGTTTTTGATGGCGATCTCGAAATCCTGCGTTCCGAGAACTTCGAAGACTTTCACCAGCTCTGGGTTATTGGAAAAATCCGCTGCGCTGAAGAGCGATCCGTAATGGAAGATATCAGGGCAGCAGGCGATGCTAAACCCGTTTCCGATCAAAAGATGGCGCTTTGAGAATCGTCTGGAATCGGCGATAGCCTCAGAAAAACTCACTAGATCGACCATGTAAGCTCCCCCCGGCGCTCCTAGAAGCCCGATCCTATACTCCGAGTTGTGGCATGCAAGATTATTGATGTCGGTCGTGGCGTTGTAGACGTCAGCATTGATTAGCGGATACTGGCAATTTCGGCGCGAAGCTGCCCGTCCGCATCCGCACTATTCGGGCCGGAAATCCGGATGGCCTTCGAACGGCCGGTTCGGGCTATTTACAAATCATGCTGTACGACCGGAATAGAGTCCGAACCGGTCAGACCTAACTTGCGGCCCGCCGTGCCTTCGCAAACCCTCGATCCGTGGCGATGAACCGCTCCAGCATGGGCACGATCAGCCTGACGGGATCGGCGGCGGGATGGCCGCTTTCGCGGGCCAGCACCTCGGCATAGGCGACCAGATCGCGATGGAGCGGCGCGGGCAGCTCCACCGTCACCTTGACGGGCTTGTCGTCGGGCAGCGGGCCGAGTTTCAGCTTGGTCATGGTCAACCTCCTGTCGGCTCGAACACAAGGTCGCGGGTGACGATGATCCTGACCGGGAAGCCGGGGCGGATGGTCAGCGTCGGTGCGACCTGCAACTGGCGCTGGACGATCTGCTGGCCTGCCTGATTGACGGTATCTTGCGCGCCGTCGCGGATGGCCCGGATCAGACGATCCTCGTCGCTGGTCGCCAGCTCCGTGCCGACCGCGAGCAGCGTGGACAGCCCTGCGGCCTTCATCAGATCCCACCAGTGATAATCGACGCCATCCTCAAGCCCGGCATAGCCGCTGGCGTCCGCGCCCGGCAGGCGCTCCAGAACGATGGAGCGGCCGCCCGGCAGGATCAGGCGGTTCCACACCAAGAGCACCCTGCGCTGGCCGAAGGTCACGCCATCATCATATTGGCCTATGATGCGCGTGCCCTGCGGGATCAGGAGCAGCGAGCCGGTCGGGCTGTCATAGACGTTCTCCGTCACCTGGGCGGTGATCTGGCCCGGCAGGTCGGAACGGATGCCGGTGATGAGCGCGGCCGGGATCACGGCCCCGGCCTGAAGGATGTAGGGCGATGCCGGCGGCGCAACGCGATCCGGGGCGACGGTCTGCCGGTCCACGGGTCCATTCAGAAATGCCGTGTGACGATCCTGTGTCGCAGGCTGCCCGCCGAGGCCAAGCCCGGCAAGGCCGGGCATGGCCGTTCCTGCCGGCGCTCCCGTGCGGGGGCCGGATTGGAAAAAGACGTTGCTCAAGCGCGCGGCTTCTTCCTCGGCCCTGCGGCGTTCTTCCTCGGGATCGACGGCGGGCGTCGTCATGACGGGCGGCGCGACCGCCTGTCCCCTGTTCTGCGCGTCGAGGATCGGACGGCCGAGGTCGCCGGGCAGCGCCGGGCCGAGCGGCGGCCCGCTATAGTCGCGCGGCAGGCCGGACAGGCCGTCCGCCGTGGGCCGGTTCTCGGTCGAATAGAGTTCGTCGCCTCCCGGTCCTGCATCGCGGGTCTGGAGCGCGTAGATCAGCGCCCCGCCGATGCCGAGAAGCGCGACGGCCCCGACGCCTGCCAGCATCTTGCGGGACAGGCGGGTGACGCGGGGCGGCTCGGCGCGCAGGCGCATGGGCGCAATGGTGTCGGTGATGGTGTTGTCGCTCATGACGGGGTGTCTCCGGTCGCGCTGGCGGGCTGGGCGGCGGCGGCCTGCGTCGGGTTGGTGCGGACGATCCTGACGACCTGCTGGCGGTTGCCGCTGCCAAGGCGCAACTCGGCCGCGCCGAACAGGCGGTCCACGATCAGGACGTTCTGTTGGATGCGGGAATTGACAATCTGCGGCTCGCCGTTCGATCCAAGCACGAAGATCGGCGGCATCTCGCCCTGCACGATCCCAGCCGGGAAGACGACATAGACGCGGCGTCCATCGTCGAAGACGGAAACCGGCCGCCATGGCGGGCTGTCGCCCTGCACCTGCAAGGCGTAGCGATAGTTCCGCGCCGCCTCTGCCGGGATGACGGGCGCGGCCGGAACGGTCTGACGCTGGTTGCCCGGTGTCGCGGGATAGGCCCAAGCAACGGCCGGCATGTAGAGCGATTCCCGCGCGCGCAGCTCGAGCATGTAGGTGCGCCGGTCGGTGGTCACGACAAGGTTGGTGGAAATGTCGGGCCGTGTCGGCTTCGCGAGGATATGGACGCGACGGTTCGCGCCGCTGCCGCTCTCGGTGTCGCCGATGATCCAGCGGGCGGTGTCGCCGGCCGCGATCGGCCCCGCGCCTGTCAGGCTTTCGCCCGGCTCCAGCGCAATGGTCGTGATCTGCCCGACTGCGGCATAGACCTGATAGAGC